>ENA-OREC01001588-OREC01001588.1-marine-metagenome-genome-assembly--contig:-NODE-1588-length-11670-cov-12.365738_pt1 | contig 11670 bp, 3 predicted proteins | sample MGYA00248626_ERZ508543 | MGnify/ENA primary metagenome ERZ508543 (study PRJEB26211, sample SAMN05518279) | marine metagenome | isolation source: Puget Sound, Washington, USA | host: Bankia setacea... | reverse complement strand
TCATCAGCATCAACAACCAAATCATCAGCATCAACAACCAAATCATCAGCATCAACAACCAAATCATCAGCATCAACCATAACATCAGCCTCAACAACAAACACAGCCCTGCATCAAAAACCAAAACATCAGCAACATCAACAATAAAAATATCTACAAGAACAAAAGCATCATCAGCAACAACCAATTCATCATCATCATCAACAACAACAACATAAACATCAGCAACAATACCATCAACAACAACAACAATAGTTATCTATCAATAATCACATCAGATATAACAACAATACTTTCGATCATCACCATCAACAGTATTAGTAAACAACAGTCCCATGTTAAATTAATACAAGTTTGTTTACTTCTACAACAACTACAACAACAACAACAATATCAACAATAGAAGTGCAGTTCATACTAGCACATGTGCAATAACAACATGCTATTACTGTGATGACCGATATTTACAATGATATATATAATAAGCACCATGCACCACCACCACCATCATCATCATCATCGCTACAAAATATAACCATAGCAACCAACACACACCATTTATTGACGCACTATTTTACTGACCTGTACTCTAGACAGCTAAGTTCCAGCTATATATATTTACATAACACTCTCCTTCAAATCAATTAGCCACAATATCTATTCACCGGCAAACATAAACACAGGTGAAAAAATCTATCAATAGTTTCGCAAGAGCCCGGTAGCTTCCGACGGTTACGAAAAATTGTATCGATCAAAAACCAGCAACAATTACACAAGGGTCTGTCATCTGCACTGTAAAAGGTTCCAAGCTAGTTATATTTACCTTTACTTTGCATGCAACACCTCAATCATGATTTAATCTCAATCCATAAACAAAACAAAGCAATTAATTATCAGGAGGTGGAAAACTGAATTTCTTACACAGCTATAATATCTGTTAATATCTCACCAATATGTCATCCCTCTGTTTTTCGTTGCTATCTCACACTTAGGTAAATATATATCTGTTCTAAAAGGTCCCTAATCTGTTACTTAAAGTGTCAACCTTTTCATACTTATCAGTTAAAAGTTACAAACAAATATTCCCGCTACTTACTTAGACCCTACTGTCCATTAACATACAATCTGAAATCCGTTTGAAAATCCGGCGCTGACAATGTGAACCCCGTAATGTATGTGAAATGTAAACAGATCAACGATACCTTTATTTCCTTCTTTCTCCCATGGACAGGATATCAGGTCCCCTTTGTTGTGAAATATGTAACTATCTGACCTAGCATGCTTTACACTCTTCCAACACTTTGTCTAATATACACTATACTAACAGCTTTCGAAAACCACGTGGTAATACGACACTTCAAACATACTGAAATCTTCAACAGTTTCTATGGCAAACTTTTAATGTCCATTCAATTCAGATTTCAAAAGTCACATTTTTATTTACCTTATATCTATAGGGCCCCTATTTTATCCCTTTTCCAATCTATACACTCTATACCTTATCCCCTATACTCTGCCAAAACTTCAAAAGCCCCTTTTTCATTTAAAATCAATCAACCGAGTAGCAGCTGTAGCCTAAGCTTTTGAAACCTCTTTGAAACTTTTTGTATATTTAGTGGCAAAACTACATAAATCTATCGTCGATAAATGTATTCTTAAACTATCAGGTTACAGACATTAAAAAAGTTTACCTTGCTACGGCCATATCCAAATAAAAATGGCAAAATGGTTAAAATTGGTAGATATTTAAACATTTCAGAATTGAAGGCCCCTAGCTCCTCGTAATTTGACCTACCTAACAGCTTATCCTTTATCGACAAGATTAACAGTTTGCAGACCCAATGGGGTAAATACGTGGTTAAACATAAAACGAGGAGAAACCGGAAATCTTTCAACGATTGAGTAAATATAAATATAGATATTAGTTGAATTGCCGTGGTTACCAAATTGACATACAATAGCACAAAGACCTCTCGAGATTTTCTTTTTTTTGCGTTTCTGCCGTTTTTCTATTCATCTTAAACCCGCTATTTACATAGGTTTAAAAGGTAGAATATTGATTTTGTGACTTTAAATCTACAACATTAGACAGCCAAGCACACTTAGATTGTATTTCTTTTCCCTTATTTGAAAAGTGTGCAGTGAATTTAGACCATTTTTCAAACAATTTCATTGCCATAATGCATTTGATTTTGAAGATAAAAGTTTTCAAAAATTAGATCAAAGTTTAGATTTAAAAAAATTCTCTACACACAATGCCTGACAGTCAATTGAAAATGTAAGTATTTAAAAAATCTAAATTAAAAGTACAAGTGAGGTTAGGCATTAAATAGATAAACGTAAAAGTTACACTCCAACCGTGTACTCTTAGTCCTGCAGTTGTTACCAATAAATCATAGCATAATATTATACATCAAATATGAATTAAAACATTTTGTTTGTTTGTTTCAACAGGAAGGAGACAGGGTTTCAGTTACAAACAGGATTCCTTACTTTACTTCTTAACACAGTTTGTTATCTGTCAAAACAAGATTAAAAAGGGGCCAACCTTGGCCTTGAACCCCTTTCAGAAACAGGATTTGGTACTCGTATTTCTTGTAAACCCTTTATGCATGTTTTTTGGTAAGAATCCTCCATAGTTTATTTCAAGTTTTAATTTCCTACAAAAACTTATCTGTTCCCACCATATGTCAGATCTACCTCTGAACAAAGGTTACCATGGCGATGTCACTAAACAGTCCAAAAATGTCATTGAGTCTGCTCTGTTACCATAGATATATTGAGCAATATCAGGTGTACACAATTGCAATGAAAGTTAACAAATCCTTAAATTTATACTGTAAAGCCAAATATTTTGTTCTCGCTGAGTTTTAGAGATCTTTTCAAATTTTGACCGGTTGCTAAGGTTTAAAAGTGGACCAATTTGCTCATGTTACTGAATTTTACTTAAGACTACATTGATTAATAAAACTTACTAAACAACCAAGCTGTGACCGAGAAATTAAAACTTTGAAAAAAAATACCAAAAAACGTTCACATAAAATGCATTTCTTATCTTAAAAACGTTGAAAAGTGTATATGATATCCTTTAACCTCTTTTATGAGAATTTTGTTCCTTTCCTCAATATTTGTTGTTAACAATAGTTGATTTGTAGGAGTGACCTACAACCAGGAAGATGTATTGATAAAGTGATTTCTGTATGGTTGGTTGCTAGAGAGAACTTAAGATAGAAAACAGAGTTAACTCCTCATTCACACTATACCTATACCTATAGAATTAAGATAATACAAAAAAACGTGCATATAGGGTTAACAAGAAATACGAGTACCAAATCCTGTTTCTGAAAGGGGTTCAAGTTCAAGGTTGGCCCCTTTTTAATCTTGTTTTGACTTAGATCGCATGGAGCAGTAAATGCTAAAGTGGTTCTTATTGCTGTTGAATAAAGAAGTAGATATATCTAGAGCCCTTTTGAATTTGAACCCTGGAAATACATACAGAATGCTTTGGTTCTTATTTGGTGAAATCATGTTCGAATGCATTCCTGGAACCAACCAGTACTAACAAATGAGGCTCAAGTTTCTTGCTCTGAAAGAAAAAATGGGGGCCTTTGATTGGGTTGAAAACCAGAAATGACTTCGATCACAAGTCAGATCAGCTACCCACTACACTACATCGCGCCTTGTATGCATCAAGGTCATCAGAAATATAAATACAGGTTTTGAAATATCATGTTGAAAGATCCATGTACTAAAATGACTATACGATTTCTTATATATATGACAATGGAACTAACAATTTCTTCCTGCATGAGGCAAGGTCACGATTCTGTTTCGATAATCATACAGTCCCAATTTCCTTTGCTTGGTTAAACAACAAAGAAACAAATAACAGCAACAACAAAATCTAAACAAACTACGTCAAAATGAAGGGTCAAAGGAAGAGTGTCCTAAGAGCTATCGAATACAGAAGCAGAAACGGCCCCTTTGTCGTTCATCCATCCAAAAGTACAAAAGGGTCTCCTTAAATTTCAGATGTCCCTTAGACTTACACCACTGATAGAAATAAAACCCTGTACGTTCTGTTCTTTCCGTGTACCTGCAACACATTGTAAATTGATAGAATAGAAACCAGGAAACGAATGACTCACAATGCTACGTTGCCCTTTAAAATAGCGTGTGTCTGAAAACGAACCTGATAAGTATATCTAGGGATAAAGGGTACTCATGTTTTGCATTATTAGGATAGAATTACATACATATTATCATAAATCATAGACATATCGAAAAAAGGGTAACTATATCTTTGAAATTAAAACGGTACTGTATACTTAGTTTTGGCTGTGGATTAATTTTGGCTGTTTGCTGTTTTTTTCATGATTTGCCAAATTAAGCAAAATTAAGATCTCACCAAGAGTAAATACTATCTGAAGCTGGGTAGCATTTCATCAATATATCAACGGTGTCTTAATTGGTGCAGAAGATCAACTACACCTAGGGCCAAATTTTATAATTATCTAATCTGGGTTAAGTTTAATCCAAAATACAAAATTATACACATTTCAGACAAGTGTATAAGAAATGATAAAAAGCAGAATACATAGTTTACCTATGTATGTACATAAACATTGGTTGTAGTTGTTAGAACAACAAAGTGAGTCATGAAATTAAGTCAGCATTTATAAAGATTAACACTGAGGGTAAATCCTTGATTATGAAATTGGGCCTAACGTCAGTTTATGTATAAGTTAGAGGCTAAATAGAACCGTTTATGTGCTATAGAAGCCCTTAAGGAGCGGAGTAAGCGATGGGGGCTTCTATGTTGTATAAACGGTTCTATTTAGCCTCTAACTGACTTAGTGTTCACTATAGTTTTACTGCACGGACACAGTACAATCAAATAGAATGAAGCTCTATTTCATATAAACTCCAATATATACAAGACTGTTTGAGGTTTATACAAAATATACAGGCAACTAATTTGAATATCGGGCATTCTTATTGGACGAAAAACTAGGGTAAACACTAAATAACTTGGGCTTATCAGTCCTAGAATGTTGCACCTTACACATATTAACCACCTGTTGTTTAATTATACATGTTTCTAGTTATATTCTATATGACAATTAATTCTAGTATTTCTTTATCATTACATGTAAACATATCTTAATTGGAGGAAGTAAGTTCAGGAAGTGCCAAAATCAAACAATTTCAAAAGCCTATATAGAGCTTGCACATGAGGGCTCAAAAGTAAAACTTATGATGTCAGGCGATAAAAAAGATCATTACGTATACAATTGATGACTGCATAAATAACCTTAAGTAATTGAAAAAAGAAGTTTCTTATAACTCAAAATGGTTAACCATATCTTTTAACTGTTGTTTGACAATTCTATCCTAATGTACACAGACTATATACTGTTACAGTCAAAAATTACTGTTGAACCATTTTATATACGTTGGCGTGAAACTTTGTGGGTTTTCCTAAAAAAAAGAAGACATGATTTTGCAGCAGCTCATTAAAACTGTGACTTAGTGTTGAATCGTGGGGCAAGTGCAAAAGTATCCTACCTGCTTCTTTATTTAACAGGACTTCAAACTCTTTTTTATAACATACCTCTGTATATCGACTGCAATTTGCTTGCTCTATATAAGATGACAGCTCTGAAACCTAAATCTCTGTAAATATTGACTCTGAATCAGGCAGGTGTGGTTATTTAAACTCAAAGGTCGCTCACAAACAATGCAGTGTACGGTAAAGTTTAGGACCTGTATGCACGAAAAGCAGACGACAGTACTGATATCAGAAGCATCATAAGTACTGGTGCATGATTTTTACAACGATATATCATTCAGCTCGCTTTTATTGCATTGTAGTAACTATAGAGTTTTACGATTTCCATTTTTCTCTAACAAATCGCCATGGCAACGCATGATGCACGCTCGTGGAAATGATCCCGTAATAATGTGAAGCATCTACTGCAGAAACATCACAAAAAATCCCTCTAAATTTTCTTCAAAGAGTCAGTGAAGCTTTAAAACGACTCTTTCGTATTAATTAACAGGATATTATGTGCATTTCGATATCTATTTTCAATGGGAAGGTATCGTTGTTTTTGCAATATAAAGAAAAAGAAAATACGAGATCAAATAAGTATGGAAGATAAACTAACGATGCGCGCGATATTATATAACAATGTGCGTAGATTAAAAGTGATATAATAACAATGTTCTTTCTGGAAAAAGTAGTTATAAGCAATTAAAGGATATTTTAAACATTATATCTTTCTACCATGTTTTAAACCATGCAGCAGCATCTTGTTTTGAACTAAATGGACTGAAATTCTATAATTTAACCAGAAATATTAAACTTTTTCAAAGAATCTAAAACAAAATACTATCCATCTTCTTTAAAGACCACATGACCAGTCCGGAGGTCAAAGGTCAGTATCTAACTAGTGTTGCAATATAGTGAGAGGCAAGTATAGGCTTATGATTATCCACTGTGCAAGTCGACCAACCCAGAACAAACTAATTCCATGTTCTTTCATACGGTTGAGATTTGTACTTATAAACCCAAGACTGCCTAATAAACCGCCTCCAATATAATGCATGGACATATGGCATTTCCTACAGAGATTTCATATATATACAAAAATACGGGACAAAAAACCTTACATTTATCATCGTTTTGAGAAAATGCACAGTTCGGAACAGATGGCTTTCTATAAATTATTCCTCATTAAGCCTGCAATAAAGATCTTCAGCTTTTATTGAGAACATACATATTTATCTTATTTCCTTACGTTTTATAGACGCAAACTTTCAGTTAACGTTCCATAAAAATGTCTTCTCGAAGAGTCACAAGGGCTTTTCACGGACAAAATTACAGCTCCCTTATTGCCTGAGGTTCGTATTTATCAACTTATCATAGTTCAGAGGCTTACGTGAACATATCAGTGGAGAATGACTACAATAAAACTTACCGCATTTGGAAATCGCGTAAACAGCGGAAAGAAAGTTAAACATACAAAACAAAGTTGATGGTACTAAATTAGAGACTGGCTGCTTTAAGAGATGGAGGTTGATTGTCAAGATGGTTTCAACTTGACCTGCATCAAAAGTTTCATTAGTTTAAAAAAAAATGTATGCTCTTTTTTTGGGTTTGTTTATTTTGTCTTCTGTTCTAAGAGCACTGCATCAAAAACTAAAACAGATCAATTTAATCTTTATAAGTACAAATGTACCTTGGACTTAAAATAGCAGGCACGTTTTTCATTAACAGTTAAATATATATATATATATTTGCAAAGTTAAACAAATAAATTAGAAACTTTTTAGGAGACCCAAACAGCTTGTACGTCTTATAGATGTAAATCTTTAGCTCCCCCAAAATAGGAAACATAAACATCTTGCAAAAAAACAAACACAAAAGCAAACATGAAAATCTAGCAAAAAAACAAACACAAAAGCAAACATGAAAATCTAGCAAATAATCTTGTTCAACAGTGGATAAATACATTTAATATAAACTTTTTAATTATCCGAAACTGTGTATCTTTTTATTGTATCTAAAATATTGAACATGAACTTTAACATTTTCTACCAAATCATTTCCACTTTCAACCATTGAACAAATTTGCATGATTCTAAAAATTCATCGAACAATTTTATTTTATGAAAACTCAAAATATGACATACCTATCGTCAGATTACCCAGAGTGCAGCTGGACATATATAAATAATCGAGGTTGGCAGTTTGTCGCAGGTTCAAATTATAGGTTTTCAAATTTCTGGATGAATAGAGCAGGTTTACATAGCTTAGACCCATCCCTTTTTGGAAACCCCATTTTATCCAAATATACACACTGCCCCGCTTTCTTTGTTTAAAATCTATGTTCCCTAGGTAAATGATTAAGATAAACAAAGTGTATACATAAAACCATGACTACCCTTTTTTCATTAAATCCCTGTTTAAATATTGACTTTCTGAGTAAACATCCCATGCCCTACTTTATAATTACAAAAGTCTATTCATTCAAAATACTCTACCCTACTATATTAGTTGAAGCAGACGACTTTTCACTATCCTATCAAGTTTTGCGCAAAATTATTCTCAACGCACCAAAAAGTGTCTTTAAAAGTACACATCTAGCAAAGTGTTCTTTGCCTGTCAATCATAGATAACCACACAATCAGCACAACTGGACACGATTCCCTTTTTTTTTTATAACGTATATATAATTCGTTTAAGAAGAACTTCAATTTGTAAACCATATGCCAGATTAAATGCTCTTCTGCTATTCTTTGCATCAAACTTTTGTTTCCCTTTGAATGCAAGGACGGACAGACATACACACATTTGTCCTTTTGGGGTTGGTTACTTTATAATCAAAAGTAAGTTGGGGTTTTAATAATTCTTTAGAAACAGCATCTAAGATTACAACTTCAGTTTAGGATTATCAACTCGTTCATTTATATAAGCTGTACACTCATGAAAAGCCGCCTAGCCGAATCCTCAAATCAGTAATCTACTTGGTAACAGATCTTTCTATTTTTAGGCATACATTGTACATTATTCGAGGGATTCTTTGGTAAGCCCCAGTGCTACTGTATATAGAGAACAAGTCAATTTGCTTTTCTGAAAATAATACTGCCATTTCTAGAAAACATTATAACTGTTAACAGATATAACTTATTCCTATATATATTTTTGTTCTTACATTATCTGGAACTTTGAAACAATAACCGTCATCTTGTTTTATAAATAACCTTTTAATTGATGCCTGTAAAACAAAATTGTCAATTATTGTATATCATTCATTCTAACATGATCCGCTTTTTTTGTCAATATACACAAAGAACAAACCTACCGTTGTTAATTAGTCAATATACAACAGGGAACTCATGGTTTGTTTTATAAACATCAAACTTGTTAGATTCATGTTTTCATTGTCAAAAGTTTATTAGATTTTGTTTTGTTTTAGTTACTATGAAACCAAAAATGTTATCCCAAAAGATGTGCGACAGAAAGTAAAATCTAAAACCATTTGGTTTCTATGAGGAGCAGGCACCACATACCAACAAACACTGACCTCGCTGACAACAAGGATAAGTTGTACACTATTTAATACCTTGTTTCGTAAAAGAAAGTTTTAAAGAAAGTTTATGGCAGATTGTCTGGTAGTTATTTATTATAATATTATAGTACATTTGTTACTATCAAGTAAACTGATTGTCAAAAATAAAGCGGCAGACTGTCAAATATAGAGCAGCTTGTCGAATATAAAACAGTAAATTGTCTACAGACCGGAACTTTAATGTAGTCACGTAATATATTACAGAACAAGGTGGGAACTCCATAGATCTGCCAACCTTAAACCAACAAATTAAATGATAATGATAAAAGATAAATAATAAATTTGACACGATACTAGCTTACGTAGTCTTACTTTTATCTTGTAGTTATAGGGGAGCGAAATTTGAGCACACTTTAAGTTGATAGTGGTAGAGAGATGTACTATACTTAAATAATAGTTTCCGGTCATTAGGAAGAAGTTGTGAAAATCATGTGGGAACTCCTTTATATTTTCTTGATAATTTAGAGCTATTTCAGACCATAATATCATATACTGCAATTTTCTTCTTTAAAAATGGTCTACAAAAATATGATCTTTTTTTATACTATCTAGTTTGTCTCTTAAAGTAGAAATACTTACCGTAAGTGTTGTCTATCTATTTTAGTACAAAAAAGATGGACATTTTGTTCCAAGAAAAAAAAGAGGTTTGAACTGCCTTGAAAGATAGATTTTAGATTTTCAGTGCATCAAGTTTATAAAGGCAGAAATAATATACCTATAATTGAAGTAAATCTAAAAAGACATCAACTTGCTTTGTGGTTATAATATGGATTAATTCAAATAAAAGTATCAAATATTTCCCCATTTACAAAAAAATCATTAAAAAAAGGTAAAAAAAAACAAAGAGGGAAAATTTGGGTGAAAACTAGGTGCTTTAAACTATCTAATGTTTCCTTTAAAAAATGCTTAAAAACATTTAAAAATTCCCAAGTAACATAAACCAGCAATTCAATCATTTAAAGTACAGAAGTATACCATTTTATTTAACCCTAAAAAAGGCCATGAAAATGAAACCTCCAAATCCACCTGCTTGTATATAACATTTATAGCCCGGTAATTTTAGGACATATAATCTCGATATAAACTTGTGTCAAAATTAGTGCAAATTCAACAACGTGACCTAAAGTACTTCCAACGCGGCCTCAAGTATTGCCTAATATGATTATCGTAAATTTGTAATCACCATGCTGCTAACACGTGGTCCCAGTCCCGATAGACGCGGCCGTTGTGGTTTATTTTTACCTACTGCTGCCTAGATACTATATTTTACCTGTTTACATCGGCTTAATAACGGGGCTTCGGTCCCACATTAGTTCACTGGATCTACCTGTCTACCTATGTTCAATATTCTAAAATAAAATCTTTATATCTCTTTATCTTTATCATAACCACAAGAAGCAATTTCCGGCTTAAGCGTACAAAGATATCTGTTAAAACTATATTGAGGGCTATGATAAACACTCGTATTGTAACTGTATACATATTTATATAGACTCGCTCATCTGCAATATGTCGTTACCTTTGAAAAAGCGCGCTGATGCAGATAGCCTGGTCCATTGTATAGCACACATAGCACAAATATAGCAACAAAGACTGTAAACTAAACATTTGATTATCGTGTTGCCAGATCATCAGGACAGATAATTTTGAAAAAATTGACAATCAATAGTTGCCACTTATGACTTGTCTTTGTTACGAATTTATCTTCCAGTTTTTTTGTTTTGACGGGCATGCAAACAACTCTCGAAGCCTTATGGAACAACTTAATTAAAGCAGCAGTACTGTCGTTTCTGACCCATTTACCTTTAGTGTTTTTTTTCAGTAAATATTGAATGAATTATCAATCAACTGTAAACCCGGAAATTTGTTTTTAATTATTGATACTCGTGTAATATGTTTAACATGAGTTTTACTGATACATGGTACTGCTTTAAAGCTTACTTCCTAAAACTCCAGGATCCCCAGCTTGAATGGAGGTGGTTAAGAAAGGGGCCCATAATTATGTTTATATCTAGACAACAAAACCACCTTAACATCTCAGAACTGTACACTGTTATTGCCCTTTGGTTTGACCCTTTAGACTTTCAAATTCAATGCTTCTTGATAGATCCTTCTGTTCAAGTAATCCAGGGGACATTACAGGGTTTGAGTGAAAGCTGGGGGCCTGCTGAAATGGAATAATAAGTGGTTAAAAGAGCCCCATATGTCTATATCTGGATAACAAAACCACCTCTGTTTATACATAACTCCCTCAGAACTGGCCCTTTGATTTGCAGCTTAAGACTTTCAAATTTAGAGCTACTTGGGTGAATAAGTTTGCACAGAGTCTGACTAGTTATCCATTGGTCATTCGTTCAAACCCGAGCCAGTTCAAGTTCCAGTTTGCAAATATACCCTCTATCGCTGTTTCAAGTTGAAAAGTAGACAATTACTTGTAAAGAACTGTTAGTACTGGTAAACATACTTAGGGACACAGTCAGGTGAAGTTTCTGGCTATCCTTATATGAGTGAAATTATACTGTTGAATCAATGA
>ENA-OREC01001587-OREC01001587.1-marine-metagenome-genome-assembly--contig:-NODE-1587-length-11670-cov-14.101699_pt1 | contig 11670 bp, 4 predicted proteins | sample MGYA00248626_ERZ508543 | MGnify/ENA primary metagenome ERZ508543 (study PRJEB26211, sample SAMN05518279) | marine metagenome | isolation source: Puget Sound, Washington, USA | host: Bankia setacea... | reverse complement strand
ATGCATAGCACCGTTAATATTTGAACATCGTAATTTTTCCGGAAACTCGTTTAACTTCGGCAATTTCCGCTTCTTAAAAAAACTATATTTGGTCTTTATACGTTCATTATGTATATTTGTTGATGTATTTACTGTCTGTTATACGTTCATTCATTTTCTTTAATATCAAATGTGAGTATAATATTACTTAAACAATCTTGTACACTATAGGGTCATTTCACATTGGCTTCGTGTCGTGTTCTGACTGCCAACTACTCAAATCATTTATTAAGCTATCCAGCATTCTTTGGACACATACTGTTGTATATATACTACAAAATATGTGTCCTGAAATAATAATAAAATACGTGATGTCGCATGTTTTTCCCCAGCTAAACACTATTTGAAAAGGTAATTAATCGATTAAAATGAATCTAACTCAATGCGTTTTACATATTTCTGAAAACATTTAAAAGGTATCATAGTTCACTGTATGAAATACTAAACTTGATTGCTGCAAGTAGTAATTGGCACCACAAACGGCTAATAGGTTACGTGTGTTCTATATTTCTACTAAGTCCAGGATATTTAGTGAATTCATGTATATAACATTTTTGTAGGATTATTGTAAAGTATACAATAATGGTATCAACACTATTAATGGAAATGAAACATCACTGTGGACTGTAAAGTATCTAATTATCTAACAAAATGCATGTGATAATGTAAGTTAATTAGTCCATGTCTCATTAACAATCATTGCATAGTGCGTTATGTCGCCATTTGTTCGTTCACAACTCTTGTGTATTGGGCGATTCTCTTTTACATGGTAACGTAGGTTTCTTTCTGCATTATTCCAAAGTCATTTGGCAAGTTAGTAGATCACAAACATTCACAAAGTGCATTCAGCAATACTATATAGGTGTTTGACATCACCTCTTGTACTTCTGTCTGATCAACTTTGGAAAGAAATCTCATTTATTTGGGAAAGTTACGTTTATTACAGCTATAATATGGACATACATCCCATACATGATCCACCAAAGTTCTAATTGAACAAAAATGATTACCTCTCATGTAATAAATCTGTGCAATACATTTACACGTATTTAAGCAGTAAATACACATATGAAATGACATGTTTTCGGTATGAATATGAAATGTAATGATTTAAGCTTATGGTAAGCACATTTATGAGGTTATATATGACTACCTCCTAAGCTAGTGAATGTGCTGTGTATTGAAATAGCTGGATATATAGATAGATAAGTTTATTCGAAATAAGTTCACATACAATACAATAATTCAATATTTATATCAATGTCAGTGTAATGATGAAAACATCGAGGTGTTCAAAAGGTTCAATTTACGATGTATTTTCTAATCAGTGATAAGGTATCTACGTAAACACAAACAATGAGTATTAAGTACTATTTTAAACTGTAGCAATAAATATTTGTACATACACGCAGTTTTTTATCGATATTTATCTTTTTGGTTGTTTTTAAAATATTTATGAAGAAATGGATATATGTGTGTTTTAGTGTTAAATGTACAACACATGACATTTTTGGGGTAGTAACGTATTTTAAAGACTCCTTAAAACCTAATAGAACTTTTCAATATTTGTTTCGGAATGCTACATACCATATGGTATAAGAAAACCATAGTCCCGAAAACAACACCTAGTCAACTCAAGGTCTACTTTTCGAGTCAATCCAACCTTAAAATAATATTCATTTACTTGAAGTTGCCAATGAACGAATGACCTCGTCATATTCCAAAGTTGTGTCACACGCTTTGGTTTGTACATTGACTGTTGGCAACGATCATCTGTGCTGTTCCATATTTATAACAATATTAACTCATCCGTTAGAAGTGCGTCATAACCAGCTTTTATTCAAATCGCAAATAAAACCACGGGAACATTCCTGATCCGAATATGGGGTTAACAAAACATTCAACCGCATCTCTGAAAAGAGTTCAATGCGATGGTGAATGAAGCCGGTGAATACATGTGACTTGAAGGTTGGACAATCTGAGTCACTGCAGTGAGTCTCCACACACATATGTACATTTGTATATAGAGATGTTCATTTGTTGAATGCGTACCTTTCCAATTCGACTGAGCTGGATATGTATAAGAAAAGACCAGTGTGTGTTTCTCATTTAATCATTCCTACTCTTTCCACATTTTAGTTTCGATTTTGGTTGTCCTGGTGACGGTCATCGAGGCCAAGGAGATGCTGTTCTCCTCGCCTCTCCACTTCAGGCCCCTGGAATTGGTAGACAGTGGTATCGCCAAAAGAAGTGTCGGAGCGTTCTCTAGAGTAAGGAATTACATGTAGACTAAGTTGTTGCCAAAACCATGGTCAATGAAACACTCTTTGATAAAAAAAATAAAAAAACCTTTCGAATAAGACAGTTTAGGATAATAAAGAGTCGATCATCTGTTGCACTTAAAATGTTTCAAAAGGTGTAGGGAAATAACGAAAGGAAACATCGTTTTTACCTGTACTTCAGTGTGACGTTAACCCAATGGTCCTTAAACTACAGCAGTGTGGCGTTATTCTCAAACCTACAGACCTTACAATGAGTGGTCTGAAAAACTTCTGTAGCAGGTAACCACTTTATAGTCGCAGGTTCACTGTCAGTACTGATACATATATAGACTTACAATACACAACTTGATACGTCTACTTGATGAGATAAAGCATTGTACCAATTGATTTGTTGCACTTTGATTCGTCGGAAAACGTAAGTTTGAACAAATCCAACTTGTGTGCGTTCTAGTTACAATCATGTGTTCACATATTTGCTAAAGAAATAACACATTTGAACGTTATGTAATATTCGTACATGTATAACACATGTTGACGGTTTATTTATATACCCAACAACTTACTGAGAATATGAAGTACATGCACATATATTATGTTGCTTTCAATCTGGATTCGGTTTGTCCATATACAATTGTGTGTTACTTGTAGTGTGTGGTACATGTAGTTGGTGTCATCTTGACGCTCAAAAAATACTTTATACGTGCGTTGTGGCCTTCTACCAACAATCACATGCTTTCTATGGTCTACTACTTTTCACAGCGCGGAGTGCAAGCTACGATGTGAACAAGATGCAATATCATCGTGTTACAAGGAGGATGCAATGTTTGCCTGGGAATCCGCACCAACAAAGGTCGCCATTAGAGGCTATTGTGCAAACCAAACAGGTAACTAAATGCTAAAGTATATCTCATTTGCATAATTCGTTCTCGTTTTAGTGACGTTACCCGGTCATTAAATCGCTATGACGATCCGGAGCAAACTGTTTAATGACCAAGGGCGTACAACTCTGTATCGACTGTTTCAGTATATTTGCCGATACATGTTTAATGCTGTGTTTACATTGTTAGATTGTTACACCACACATCATACGACAAATGTGACAGCTTCTTGATTCGTAAACAATAGTATTGGTCTCTTAAAATTGTTTTTATAATGGTTATGACTTCAAACTTTTGTTATTTAACATTTGTTGTTAAATACAATGTGTTGATGTATTTGAACAATAATTGTTTTTATAAATCCATATATTCGGTATAATATAACAAATAATGAGTGTCTCTCTGATAGAATCTAAATGTACAATCCTATATTACAATTTGCATCCGCGTACATTCCAACACACAAACTGCAGGTATGGATGTCAGCCCAGAATCCACATTTAGTGTTTACTGATCCTCAGTTATTCTTCATTTTCTCGACAATGTGAAGTTCTCATTCTTTTAATTTTAGCAACACTCTCATTCATGAATAGCTGTCTGATAAGCGCAGGATCGAGGTCATGTGTAATGACATTCTATGAGAGGTACATGAATGTCTTCAAAGACTATTGGTTGGAAGGCAAATATAGCGAATTCCGTGAAAGTTACTGCAGGTAAGGCGGTGTATTGACATAATGTTTGGCTTCGATATACCCATATGCTGTTATAGTAATGTTGCAATACCGCTATTCCTTGATAGCATACACTTATTGAAGACGTCAGGCGCATTGTACATGTATTAATTAAGGTATCATTGATGTTCTAAGCGAGAACTTATCCCAAATTTCTTTGATATTCCATAACTATGATATCCAAAGAGATACATACGGTTTTTATGTCGCTAAATCTGTTGTATCGCAAACGTGTCCTTACCTGAATGTGTTTATCACGCATGTCTTCAATCCCCCTCATGGTGTTTATATCAAACGTCGTTAATACTATCTCATCATGACGTGTATTACAGACGTCCTTGATACTCTCAGATGAGGTTTATAACTGACGATTACGATGTTCCCAGGTGTACGTCAAAGTGTACCCATGTATAAATATTGATATTTATTATTTTCTAGTACCATCCGTACGTTCATTGACTGTGTAGACTTCAGCAGTTGTAACCGTGAAGAACAGTTGGTTGGCAGGTCGTTCATAGATGCTCTGTCCTTTTCCAAGTGTGGTTACGAACAGTCCGACTCGCTCTTTGAACGATATGGTGGTCCTCCAAGCTGTTAAATCAGCGGTACACGTGATCATGTCAAAATGTGCACTTTAGTAAAATGACTATTAGAAACAAGATAACTCGTTGTAACAAACCTATATGGTACATACTTGTACTACGTCCTCCAGGAAACATACACTATATTATTTTTAAAACACTTAACACCAATGTATGAATCTGGCACAGACCTTTGTTTTTGAATTCCATAAACTGGGTAATGCCTTAAATAGTACAGGCACATTTACTCAGAAGCAAGAACAAATAAAACAATAGTGAACAAAAAACCTGTATTGTAATATGTATCATGAATTATTGTATAACATTTGTCTTGTTTTATCAGAAATTCGGTTAAACCAAAACAGTTCACTACTCCAGTATTATCGTACTTCTTTTTTCCTAATACTCGAAAATGTTCATTGGCTACATAAGAGGGTAAAGCTATTGATTGGAATCAATGGGAAACAACAAGCAATAGTATTAAACTGTAACATTTGACCAATCATGTTCTGACATAGTTTGAATCAAGTCACTGAATACCAGCATCCGGATTGAGGATGCACATATATAATGTACATATATATATATACATAGATATTTAAACAGTGCATCACATGTAATTATATCTAGTAGTAGGACATGTTCCAAGGTTCTATCATCAGTAAAAGCGGTGTTGCACATCTGAATAGTAATTGGTCAGTCGTGAGTTCAAGACCCATCAAACGCTCCCGTTGTTTTTCTCAAGCAAGAAACTACCTTCATTGCTAAGTATTGTATACGAACAATGACCAGGCACTCCCGAACAAATAACATGGACCAATGCATTACAAAATAGGTGTTACATGTGTATACAATGGACATGTGTTCTATACTCAGTTGTACATGTAATAAAACTCTAATCCACCTATTTTCACAATTCAATAGTCTGTGTAATGAATTCATGGTCAATGTTCGTATACAATACCTGTTGGTTCCATGAATGGGTTTATATAAGGAAAAAATGCTTGTTTCACATTAAAGTATAAATTAATAGCAGTAACATACATGTTTTGCTCTATGATACGGAGTACTGCCTTTATAAATGATATAAACTGGCACTAGTGTTGACCATGCACAGTATTGCTCTAATGGGTGTAATTAATGCAACAACAAATGTACAATAGTTGAACAGTACAACAGTCGAGCTGAAGCTGATTAACACTACAAGTTCATGTTTAGCTCCTAAGTTGAGATAAGCTCTAAATATAGACAGCTGAATAATGTCTCACGTTAATAAACACAGCAGTGTTGTACGTGAATGGTATGAGTTAACTACCAGTAATAACTCTGACAAACCTTCATGTCATGGGGGAGAAATAAAGAACACAAACCCTGGTGATTTACACTTTTACAATTTTTACTAGAAAATACATCACATAAGCCTAATACATGTACACTTGATAAAACAGAGCTCACAAAATGTTACAAAGAAAATACATACAAACATGAGAAAGGATAGCAGAAAGGACAGACAAGAGGTGAAAGGCTGTATTGTGTTTGTTCAGAGAAGACATACATATATATATAACACTGGATAACATGGATTAGCCTCTATATCTCCAATACTTGATAACACCTCACTCTGTCACAACTGGTACAATGTTTGCAAACTTTCTCTAACACTGTAAAATCTTTCATTTCCAAAGGCAATGTTAAAACTGTCACTGTCTGACTTATGTGCAGATATGGACAGGTCAAAAGCAAGCATTGTCTGTTAGAGTTTCAAGGATTTAGAACAACTTTGCTTTCACTCGTCCACAATATCAGACACAGTCATCAATCATTTCCACAAGAGACAGTTATATAAGTGGAGAGGCAAACAAATGGGCACAAAAAAGTAAAATTCAATACAACAATGGTTCCAATTTTATCAAGATACATTAGCACGACAAATAAATGAAGTTTATAACTAATATAAACATAAATGAATATTGGGGAAATCTCTTGGGAAAGGTTTCATACAGAAAACTGTCGTCTAAAACAGTGTGAAAATAAGGAGAGAATGTTTGGCACCCTTTAAGCAAGAAATCAATCATCATTCGTACATGGGTTCCCTGTGAAGTACAATTACAAGATTCAGAAAAGAAAATATTTTTCCATAGTTTCTAGCTTGATCTTCAAAATGATTTAATCATATTTTCATCTGATTCTTATTTTTGGTTACTAATTAAAATAATAATTTCAACATGACAAATTTTAAAGCTTTATACACAATGGAAACGTCTGATTTTATGTGATTTTTGGCAGATCTTTTCAACTAATGTAGCTAGCCTAAACACAGAGACTACTTGTTTTCTCTATACACACTCTTGAGTAATGGGACCACGATCATACATCCATCAATACTTAACAATACTGAAAAAAGTGATAAAAGTCAGTCTATAGCTGCTCACACAAACAGTAGTAAAGATATGAAATGCTATAAACCTTCATCCATCATGTATGACTCGCATACTAAACAAACATGAGCAAAAATATGATGGTATATTCTACTCCTATATTCAAAGCCTTCATTGGGAATTGTTCTCGCTATTCCTACATGCTTCTAAGTTCTAACATGTTAAAATTAAAAAAAGTATTTAGGCTACACTGAAAACAGGGGATACGCAGAATTACGTATATTTTCAACACAAAAAAGGGTAAAAATAAATAGATTATACAGAGTTAAGTATATGATTGAATGAAACTAATGTCCGTCCAGTCGATGAAACATTAGACCACATTCTAGCATTGTCACACATGAAACATTTGAAGTGTAAACAGAACAGTGATATCTGCACATCTATCCAGTTACAACATAAGCACTGTTCTGTTCTCATCTCCATAGAGACCACACACACACAAACAACGCTCAGATAGAATGTATGAACTTCACCACAGCTCCTAATCTTACAAAGGAATGTCATTAGGAATGAGAAAGACTCAGTGAAAACTTACAAACTTATCCCAATTAGTATACTTTTGGCAGTCTTTTGGTCAATTAATGCTTTGAGAAAGAATAGATATATTTTTGTAACTTATTTTAGGTGTATATTAGTTGCAAGAGCCGTGCAAACTAACCCTACCCTATAAGTGTTGTATTGTATATAGCCAGTATATATATCAGGGTACAAAGTGAGAAGTAACAGTGCCATTGTTGTATTTATGATGATACCAGTCTGTTTTAAACTTTTAAAGTTGATTTTACATAAGGAAAGTACCAGCTGATTGGGTATGTATCTATTCTACAAAACATTACTGATAATACAAAAAGCTGTAAAATCATCGAAATTAGGTTTGAGCTAATAAAAAGTATAAAACATTCACCTGGTCACTCGATTCATGACCTATAAATATATCTATCTAAAGTGGGAGTGGAATGGAGACAAGAGCAAGTAATGAAAGAAGCATAATTTCTTCATTTAATAGTCTAACAGGTTCTCTAACACTTATCTTGTGTCATCCATTGTTCTATGATCTTCAGTACTCGTAACTGTATCATTGTAAACTTCAGTGTATTATGGAAGATAACAGAGTAATGTGGTTACATGATGTTCACTTTCCCCCTAGAATCAACATTTCAACTAGATGGCCTGATTAAGTAACTGTATATGGTTCTTGGATTTAATCTCATTTGGGTGAAGACTAAAAGGACAAAACGTAAACTACAATCTAATTCTCTATCTTTACTATCAACACATCGCGTAGGACATCTTTAAAACCATGTTTGTACAATAGACGTAGGGTCTTTGTATCAGGACTACAACGTAAGCAAATTCAAAAAAATGCCAATTGAATATCCATTAGAGATTGTTATTGGAAGTAAAACAAGAAGACAACATGTTAAATTATCTAGAAAATAGTAAAACAAGGTTCCTTTACAAATAAATAGTCCATTGTGTAGAAATGTAGTATATAAGAGCTGTCAAAAAGAGTTGAGAGCACAATGCCAAAAGAACAATTTGACTAGTAAAAAAGAAATCAATATGCTGAGTCGAAGGGGTTTAAGCAATCAGAATGTGACAGACGTTTGGTTAGAGTCCTACTTTGTCTGATAGCCCCTCTTTCTAATCACCCCTCGACAATCGAAACTAGAAGAGACATTGGAAATCGTCATCTTTATATAATAATATACACATGTCAATTCCTCATCTTTCAGTTTCATGGTCAAATTCAAATACATATCAAATATATAACAATTTTATACAAACACATTTCATCAGGGACTATCAAACAGAACCTTGTAGATGAAGTATACTTGAGTTGACCTTTAAACTGACCAACAGTTTCATTTGTAAAAGTAGAGAAGTAAAAACACCAAATCTTTAATCATCATGAATTGTAGCATCTCAAGTTAATGGTTTCATCTATAAAGCATACAATCTATAACAATGATCAAACTTACATGTCTCACTCAAAATGATGCATGGAAAAAGGATGAAGGCTTTGGTTATAAAATTCATATCTACACAAAACCACAGTCATGATGAACAGTAGGCCAATTTGTCTTTGTTCTTATTACAAATTTATTCCTTATCCTCAAATATTTTCAAGAACAGATTTGCTGTCTGTGGCTGCCTTGTGCATGTTCTCAAATAGGGCAGGAAGAATTGGTACTTTTCAGATCAGCGTTTAGCTCTAGAATCAAGGGTATCAAATCCATCCATTAAAACTACTGGTGTCTTGTTTTAAGAATGGACCTGATTTCATAGGTGAACAGGAATACACTACAGGATGTAACACAAACGGGTGGAGGATGATCTTGACTGATAAACAACAGATCAAAGGACACACCTTCACAGACAGGGAGTTACATGTGAAGCCACAATATCTATTGGATTTACACCACAGCTTTCTTCTACATCAATATAAAGTCAGACGACAGAGGGGCCATTATTACAGTAATTATGGTACATGTAATATTGTTCAACAAAGGGGCGTTCACCAAAATTAGGCGGGGCACTATGGAATGGAAGTGAAACTGTCCTATGTGTTGTTAAATATAGAATCAGATAGAGTAGTCTCCCTTCCTTTCCAATTACATAAGAACAACAACAGAAGATTATGGTAGATTTAAGATGAAACAACAGATCTTTTTATCTTACTATTCATTCACACAACTGGCCAGTTAAAACTTAATTCTTGACTTACACAGTAATACTCTTAATTGTATGTATGGCTTTGAAACTCCAGGACAAAGTTACTAGAATTCAGGCAGTGCTTCTTCATTTCCATCTTTTTTATATATAGATTTAAGACATTTATTAAATCAAGTACATTCGCTGATCACACATACAAGAAAACAAATCTGGATTTTAATGTTAAAGATTATGTACAAAAAGTTCATTGATTAAAGCAAAATTTGATGTAACAAAATTCTTCCACTAAGTTATGACCAGCATTTCACTTTCAACATGATTTGCTTGTTAATGTGTTTAACATTCAGTGAACACATTGCACACTCTAATATCAAACAATTATGATTTTTTTTCTCTTGCATTTTATGTATATCGTCAATAAATATTATAATCAATGCTTTATACACTGAATAAAATCTTTAAAAAAGGAAACATTACTACAATGTGTTCCACATAAGTTGAATACACCTACGGTATATTAAAACTCATGTTACAATAAAAGTCATTCCAATGTACAAAGACTTACACCATGAGACTTAAGTGCAAAACAAATACTGCAGAAAAACGTCTCTACACAAATAGAAAAAGAAAGGGTGGGGCAAAATATAGATAGCAAATTAGTTTTAGTCTGTATTTTGATTGGTCCCAATGCTGTCACATTATCGTTGATTCTCTCTCTTTCCAGTCACATGGCAATATAACGCTGGAGTCACATGACAAGCTGGTCATATGATATATAGTTGTATCTACCTGAAGTATTCCAGTCTGTACACATATGTACACCACTAATGCACTATCCCATCTCATAGTAGATTCAATACTGGAAATAAACAGAACACTCGTAGAAGATAACCATACACATACAGAAACTAACGCAATCTTCAAGGCTTTGGTGAGTTGTATGTATCGATGGTGAGACTAGCACACAAATGGATACTTAAGTGATACTGTAACGGGACGTAACTCTGGCGTAGTTAAGTATAGCATACGTAGGGTAGTGGTTTTTATAGTTTATTCATAAGAGTTGTTCCCCTTGAACAATCTTGTAGAGAATTGGCGCATTATTAGAAAAAGCCATTGTTACATAGATCTTTGAAGCGTACACTTGTCATTCATCCTGGTTTGGATTCTCTTTAGTTGTAAGTAAAATACAATGTATTTAAACCTGTGGGTTTGTTGAAATGAATAGTTAATTCCATTCATTGTTCATCTTGCCTTTTGGATTCGGTTTTGTCTTCTTTGTTCGGACTACTTCATTTCGTACCTTTTTATATTACCAAGTCTTTGTCTCAAATTATAGCATTCATGATATCAGTGCATGTTTCACCGTAATACCTTGTTAGCACTAACTAATTCATTACAGTTGCACCGGAGTTGAGGAGTGAGTGTTTGAGTTGGTCCTTGGCAGTTTGGCTTGAGAATACCCCATATTGTGTAAGTATGATGTTACGTCAGACCAGGTTTAGCTTATTGTTATTTATGTAAATGTATTAGTATTATTGTAGTATTGTTTAGTTAATAGCATTGCATCCATAATGCCATTGTTCATGTACCTTTGTGTATGATACATATTTACTATAGTATGAATCTTTTATGTTTTGTTATGTTGTTCATTTCAGGGCGAGTTACTGCCCAATGTATAGTTTGTACCCATGTAATAAACGAAAGAACTAGACAAGGTGTTATTTGGACCATATACCCAACCACCCATGTGTTACAATACTGTCTGTACTGGCTCTTACTCAAGAATTAAGATAGGACAAAACATGTAATGGATATAATCTGGGATGGAAATCCATTTGAAGTCTGAGGTCATTGGCCGTTATTGCGGGGGATGAAAAAAAGAATTGACCATGCAGAACCGACAAAAGTTGAACGTTAAAAAAAGATACTGTCTGTCTATAATACATGAGTAAAGTGTCAGTATTCATCTCTGTACATGAAGGGTAATAGTCAGCACATGCACCACACTAGTACACATCATGTATGAAATCATCATTAAC
>ENA-OREC01001586-OREC01001586.1-marine-metagenome-genome-assembly--contig:-NODE-1586-length-11671-cov-12.927635_pt1 | contig 11671 bp, 5 predicted proteins | sample MGYA00248626_ERZ508543 | MGnify/ENA primary metagenome ERZ508543 (study PRJEB26211, sample SAMN05518279) | marine metagenome | isolation source: Puget Sound, Washington, USA | host: Bankia setacea... | reverse complement strand
TTATACACGTATACGATATAACTTGCAATGCTCATGCATTAAGAACGCTGAATAAATCTTATACCTACAATATAAGTACAAACATGGTCATATAATGTATTCTTCCGCCAACAAAGAGAACAATGTAAGACATTAATAAGGACCCTAACACGACATATCTACTAACTATACACACTCTCACACACAACACACTATGTATTCGTACATTGTACTTCATAGTATTATACAACATACACAACTACACAACAATCTTTGAAAACAGCAACTAATTCAACAGCAAATTGAACCTAATCACACCACAGAATAGGGAAATACTACTCGCTAAAAGGTATGTCTACAAACGATTTCATGTTGAACATCTAAATGACGTGTTCAAGGACCTTACTCAATAGAAAAGCTTCGGGGTCCTTATCTCACAATTAACCAACCCATCGTTGCCCATAAACGTTATCGTCCGCTTAAAAGACCACTCAGTATAAATACCACCTCGCTATTAAGTCTACCTGTTTTGAGTCCTAAGTAATTTGAACCCTCATTTTATTATCTCACTTCGAAGACTGGCCCGCTGTAAGGACCACTTCTTGACAGTCCTAATGGTGGCCAGAACTGCACTGTATTATTATTTGTACCCATACAGTTATACCAATCAATTGTTCTAAGGTCAGTAAAATAGCCCCACCCGAATTTTAAAATAACGTTAAAGTTTTTTTAAAATAGTAATAAAATAAAATAGTATTGTTGTTGATAAAAATTGTCATTTCAAAGAGCAAAATCAAACAGGAAAGAAAAAAGATCGAACAAAGAAATAATTCAATTCAGAATATTTTAGATAAAGGCTTGCTAAGTATTCAAGATTAATGGACTGACGTTTACATGTACATTATAGTCCAAAAAGCTTTACGTCACAAACATTGTCAACGCTAAAGAACTTCGATGTTAAAGTCCATAACCAAAACCTCAAATGTTAGTGTAAACGTCCTTCACCATCGATAATATCGTTAAAACAAACGTAAGTAATGATTTCTTCTGTGTTACCTTCCCAGAGCACCTGTATGGGAATAAAAGGCAATTGAAACAGTTTACGATTTAAAAGTACATTGTTCATTAACACTTGATATGAATACCATTAAGAGATATGTCACGCGCATGAATATCGTGTTATGGTCCTTCCTATATAACTGGATGACTAACAAAACGTAACGCCCCTTTTACAGTGCTTCAGTAATATACGCAGTTAAATGACACATCAAACATTAATTTTCACCTGCATTTAAATATTATTTCACGGACTGAAAAGAGCGTCAAACTCGTGGAACATTGATGTAAAGTGCTTACAGATGTCCAGTCCAGAAAATGTCACGTGGTCATGATAATCGTACTGCTCTCTGCAAGAACTATTCTAGAGAAGAAGGATTCTAGTTGGAAACATTTTTCTCAAGATATCAAGAGTAAAAGTAGACGAATTACTTTGGTGAGGAAAATGTTCAAAACAGATATCATAAAGAACACTAGTCTAGAACTACCTGTCTCAGACCTGTCAAACGAAGAATCGACACAAACGAGTAGTAGACGTTTATTGCCACACCAAGAAAGTTGTGCACTTGAACATCTCGTAAAGAACTATCTAACTATCTAAGAAACAACAAACGTGACAGCTACATACTCAATACAAGGACGATACACGTTGATATGATCCCGCTCGTGTGGAGAAACTAACAATGTATGGTTTCCTCTGCGTAAGAAAAGAGTGAGGTGAAAGGAACATGTGGTAGTGATGTCCACAAAGTAAGTAGCCTCCGAGTAAAAATAGTGCATTAAAAGTACTTGTAATAGTGAATTCCAAAAGTTGTCAAAGAGGCGCAATGTTACGGACAAGAAGTAAAACAACTTCTAATGTTGGCACCGAAGCCTGTGGAGTGTTGGGAACTTGGGAGCACAGGTTTGTCCTCAATGACCATTAACAACAGGTACATGTAATGTGATATTAAAGCCGCCCAATATAGATTTATGTCCGAAAAGACTAATTTGATTTTATTGCATAGTAGTGTTAATTGCTTTGTCATCATACAAATGTATTTCCAGTTGAATGTTTATTTGTAAACGAATTATAACGCGTATATAGAGCGATCGAATTCTTTACGTGTGTCTCTGAGTGCACCTGGTCGATGCTTGTTTGGCGTTTATCAATATTTGGCGACTTTAATTTATCAAAACAATGTGATAAGATACTTTGCAGTAGTAGTGTTGCCGGTCCTTCAGCAGTAATGTTATGTTACATTCGTTTAATAGTGCTTAACCTTTAGCTAAACAGAGACAAAACGGATTAAGCTGAGTGGACAGTTATTTGAAAGGCCTGCTAAAAAGCGACATGGTACATAGAAGGACAAATCATATAGTAACACATTAACCTAAGTGGACTGCTATTAGGAAAGGACAGCTGAATAAAGCGACATGGTATAAATAGTATATGGTAATAAAACACACTGACACATTTAGTAATTATTGTGGGTTGGGTGGATTGGATAAACAAGCTGTATCAGTATTATTACCTTCCACCCGTCGGCCTTCTACAATTAAAATACAAGAATACAACTTTCAGACACACCACTTGTCATACTTTCATGATATGTATTTAAATAGACTTAACATGTAAAGATGCAGATGTAAACAAACAATGATAAGAAGCGCAGCCTCATCAATAATTCCCCCCTGACATTCGAGACAACTTACCGCACGAGGCAACACTTTTCAAGACGATACAACAGAACCAATGTTGCTCAAACATCAGTTCATGTTTGTAAAACCTCCATTGTGATTTTTAGACCATTTGTAACATGCCGAGGTGTACTAAACTGGTATAATGTAGGGGTTAAGTGTAGCCTAAATAACGATAGTGCATCCCTAGCCACAACGCGACAATATGCTTATAGTAAATAGATGTATTTTTGTTTTGATATAGTTGCCTCCAACCTTGGCACTAGAGCTGATCTCCTGTCCTACTACTTATATATGAGTGCATTGAAAACGAGCGAATGTATTTACTCTTGGACCAGCCGCTTAATTAGTATGCGTTGTGAAGTACATTGTCATTTCATCATTGCCAAATTAGTCTCACCGTAATGTGATAATATCTCCCGCTGTGTAATAATATCTCCCGCCAGGTCATTATGTATCCCGCAATCGTAATGAAACAACCATTACAGGTAAACCATCTGTTTTAAACGATTGGTCAAATCACAAATAAGTTAAATACAAATGATTAGATGTTGAACCCATATAATTAAGTACCACGTAGTCTGATTGGTTCCATAGAGTTACACGAATCCCAACTTCATCTATTAATCCCTTTAGTAGTAAACGTTGATTTAAACATAATCTATAACCTGCTGTTTTTTTGCATAGTTTATGCTGAACATTGTGATTGGTATTATGTAAGAATATGCTTATACAGTGTAATTACGTGGTAAGGAGTTTAAATCTTGCTCAGAAATAGTTAAACAAATCATTACTTGAAGATTTTTTTCTCATCTGGTGCTGCTTTATGGCATGGACGTTAGCACGTAGGTAGGGATTGTCCGATGACGTCACAGACTGTTCCAGAAATCCCTTATTAGGGGCACCTGCAATTCGGAATATAATCTGTAATACACCGGACGTATCATATGTAACAAGTTAATCGACGGAACACGCATTATGTATTTACTGTAGACATCGTATTACGCCATCTTGGAAAATATATAAAATATTGAAATGTATCTTATAATCTTTTAAATTCGTGCATGCTAACCACCTGAGTGAATGCAGTCTATGTCTAGATAATGGACGCCCAAATATACAAGTATGGCGGATTTGATTAAAGTGGAGACCATCTGCAAGTTTCCCATCTGTAAGAGTGGTTCCCGCTTGTGAGGCAAAGTGCACATTTATCTTGATGGATGACATGAACTTTACAGAGGCTAGTTCGTATAATGTAGAGCGAGTCTAGATAAGAGTTAAGATGAAAAATGGTAGAACTCACAAATTGAAAATAATTTAAACAATTAGATAAATATTAAATATATTTATATACAATTATTATTAATTTATATATATATATAGCTTTATGTTTATAGATTTAAATAAACAATAAGGACGACAAAAAACGCAACAATAAACAACCTACTACTCGTATAATTATAATAGAACAATTATACCATACTATTCTTCTTCTTCTTCTCGCTATCTATGCTCTCAATTGTTTATCTTTTTCGCCATCTTTTGTTATATATAAGGTATTTCCCATATAATTATACAGTCATGTATATGTGTAAACAATAAAACGATACCGGGGAGGGTCGTAATTAAGTTTAGGAAAGTGTGGCCCCAACCCTTTTTACCATGATTTTATATGATTGTAACTTAAAATGTTTGTCTTATGTATATATGGGAAGATACAAAAATATGTTTCAACTATACCATACTAGTGTACATACCTTTACCGCTAGGGTCTAGCCTCATGTAACCTTCAGCCAGTGAGGAGAAACCAGTTATTCCTCCCATAGCAGCGTAGGGCGTCGCTTCTCCTAGCGGGTGACCTCTTGCCTCCCTTTCTTCACCCGTCTCCACCACCGTTGTATGACTACTAACAGGGGATCCACAACCGCACGTGAACGAGCTCTTAAAACCCGTGCATTTAGTACAACCAGCTGTAAAAGTAGGAGACACGTTGAGAAAATTGCTTAATCCATTTTACTTCTTCGAAAAAACTAAAATCAATCTCGTTCATTTGACCAATTACATGTTTTGATTTTGGTGACGTTGAAGAACGCTGAAGAACAGTGACGTGTATTTATATAACTGACATTCAGGGTACTGGTTTTAGTATATCATGACACATTTAAAGCCAATCGCATATCATTATAAAATTGATAACCATGGTATCTTGACCTCTGTGAAAATGAGTATTTCTTTATCATTTCTATCGCCAAATATCAAGTGTCACGATTTAGCTAGTATAAATCCGCTAATTTAACAAAATGTATAAAGCTAAGGTGAACAACACGGAAAAGGGTTTCTGGAAAAGATGCATACACACGAGTAAGACACACGGTCGGTACTCCACAATGCTTAAATATACAGACAAACGCAACTTATAAGCCAACCTACAGTCCCAATGGTCACTGATCTAGCTTATATAACGTTTAGACTTTATGTATATCATTTTCGTGAAAATTAAGTTATAACGTGAAGTATTGTTTTCATTATTTCTTTTTGTGTTATAAAGCAAAAGCATTTTCACTACTCTAAAACTAGTGTAAGTTGAATCTCTCATGAACTAAACTTGTATTGTATATATGTACGTTATTCTCCATGCATTTTCGTTAATATGTTATTATGATAAGCGATATGTTACGCTTAAGCAAAAATAAATATTATGTTCTGTTCTGTTCTATTATAAAGAAGATGCATACTATAAACTGAATTTGTTGTGGAATTTACTGTACCTTTCTTGCAGACGAACTTTCCGCTTTCCGCATGCTCCTCTGAAGTATGTTTACAGTGGCATCTGATTGGCTGACTTCCATTCAAAGGGACGTAATTATAACTTACACATTTACACTTGGCTGCACGACATGGAAGAGATATTGGGCGCTCCGTTGGGATTTCCTCGAAGTCTGTTTTGTGTTGCTTGTACCTGGAACATATGGCCGGAGTTGGTTTTGATGAATACAATTATTTCTATGTTGGTGTCCTAGGAAATGTATAAATTAAGTTAATTGATTAAAGGTGGACTTTCTCTCAAATCCAAAAAAACTGACATATTCATATGTACTTAATAGTCACAAAGAACTTATGAAATAATACCCTTGTGCAATATATAGACAACTAAACTAAATTCCATAGCATAGAAATCATATACCAACATCGCCAAAAATAATTTCTAACGGGTTAGTCATAACATAGTCTTAGTACTTCAAGTTGGAAATCCAATGTGGTTGTTTTTTGTTCAAACTCAACACAAATTCCTTCATAAACACCATTTATTATAAACAATGTATGTTAATTTCTTAAAATTTCTTATGGTTAATATTCATGTTTCTAGAAGGGTTTCTGGTTACATACAAGTAATCCGGGTGTTATTTGGATCGCCGTTACATTGCACGCCTGTTTCCTACCTGTGTTTACAGAAGCATAGTGTTTCCGGTCCTACCAGTTTACAGTCCATACCGGTGGGTCCGCTAAAACTTGTGTACAGACGATTCTTCATTCTCTGTGAATATAATACACTAATAGCATAACATGTTAAATTTAAATACAGTGACGTCGCCAGTAACGGATCAAAATTGAATTCAGTACCTCCTATATCTAAATTAGCGTTGATACATATTTATTTGAAATAGCCATTTGGTAGAACAAGTGTTTGACTTTCAAAAGCAAAAATGTTTTACTTGAATGTGCGGTTAATCAGTCCCCAAGAGGCCGAAAAGCTTGGTTGTCATTATCACGCGCTCGACAGAGAGCCATTTTTGAAAATCCAATTGTGCCTGTTTACCTAATTATCGACACTTGCCTCGTAACAACATTAACAAATTAGGTGTTAGCAGTGAGAATGAACCTTCTCGATTACAGAGGGCCAAGTTTTAACTCAGCAAAGCGTTATTTTTACGAAATCGTGCTGTATTACTGACACGACTAGGGTTACCAGTAGCGTATCACCGGTTCGCAAGTACACATATATTCAGGGGGATGTCTCAAACGTGATGTAGACTCTCATAACTGACATTATTTGCAACTTTGATTATGTAAACATTTATAAAAAAGATGATTTGCTGACTTTGAAGTTTGTATTGCAATTCAGTGTGTACAAGCAAGCAATAACTGGATGCATAATAGTAGCACGAAGTTCACACCATATTCTTAATAAATCAAGGGAATTTTAAGTGTTTCTGTACATACATGTTCGGTGTTTGTAGAAGAGAAAGTTTATTCAGCAAGACTTATGAGTTTATATCGTGAACCTATTATTCAATTTATCCTGTCAGAAAAAATGTAAAACAAAAAAGCAACAGTAATTTTCACTATTTCGGTCATTGGGTCTAACAGTGTACAGCTAGTATGCTCGTACGACAGTAAAAATGCGACAAAACACACCACCATTATTAAACAAATATCATATTTGTTAAAGTTATACTTATCATTCAAGGTCATTAAATTTCGATAAAAAATATTAAAACTAAACCGAAATAAAAAGAGCAGATAACTGTGTTAAGATTAGGTTAATTTTTAGAAATTCGTCACCGTGACTTCATTTGCACTCATTTTACTGTCAATCAAAACAATGGATAGGTGTTTGTCAACACATGCAACATGGAACTGTGAATACAAAGGACTATTGTTTACTACAGTGAATTAAACCAAAACGGATATATACTTAGCCCATGAGGTGACAACGTTTATGGATATGATTTTTAATAGCGAGCTGTGAAGAAAAGCAAATCACAAAATGACTGGAATTGGACGATGTTTTTGTGTTCAAATTTCGCAGATTTCTGAGTCTGATCAGTTGTTCTGTTTTTTTTCCAGCTACACTAATTATCTTGCCTTCGTGTCACCTCGTATTCATTGTATTTGGATAATTTTGGATTATGTCAGAAGTGTGAACAATCAACGAGTCATTCATAGATCAACGCAATGCTTCATTTATGGACAGGAAAACAATAACGGCAACTTAGACGATTTGAGCAATGCGTGGAGCTTTTTTACTTTAAAAAAAAACGTCTATGGTTGTGTGGTTTAAATGGAAATTAAAGCTTGGTTAGTCTTTCTGAGGGTTATTTATCCGTTTCGAGACGGTCCCTGGCCTAAAGATGGACACTCTGTTGATATATTCTTTATTGGGGAAACTGATCCGGTACCGAAGAGGTTAGTGACATAGTTTAAGGTATATTTTCTTTAATTTCCGAAACAAATATAATAAAGATACTTATTGCATTTGAAAGGGCTTGAACATATCTATCAAAACACCTCTAATTAAGCTTTATTTTATTTGATAAGAAACAATGTGCACATAACATTTGCATAGTGGTTCGTTACTGGCAACATTTGACTTGATTCATAAGTCTTCATTCTTTACAACTGAGTCCATGTTTTGCTAGTTACTGGTGTCATTACATACCATTGGAAGAACATTCTTCTTGTATTCTTTAAACTCTTCTGGTGTGAACAACTTCCCGCCATCATCTTCGCCCACAATTCTTGAGGTAAAGATAAAACATAAAGTTAAGCTGGACAAACACTAAACGGGCTTCTAAGAAAAGCAAACCAATTTGAAAATGAACGCTTCTGTTTTCATATGAGCAGTAACCATTATAAATGAATTATCCGAGTAAATCGATTAAGCGCTCAAGGACATATCCTAGAATAAGTTTTAGCGCAGACAAATTGATATAAGCAACAGAAAACAGTGATTAAAAGTATGCGTCGTCACTGTTTTAGCGCTATGACAAAGGCTCAGGCAGAACAGCTGACATTTAATTGACCACTCTCTGGAACTGTTGCGGTTTCTGTTGTTTTTTAATCTTTGTCTTTTAGAGTCACTTCTTTCATCACACGTGCCTTTGAGCTAATTTAAAACACAACCGATTTTTCAATATTTAAACTAAATGAAATAATTGTATCCGTGTGAGGTAACTCTTCATAAGAATACATTCTGAGCCAAGGGTTATCTGTCCCAATAAGTTTCACCGACTGTCTATTCAACTGCTACTGTAAATTAATTGGAGAAAAACGGATCGAGCTTTATGCTAAGTTGGGGTTATACTCTCAAAATACACAAGTAAACATATATTTAAGTAGTTGAACATTGATAAGGGTTTAATGGATTCAAACACAGCACGTAAACGTTTGGATATTGGGTAAACCTAATAGTGTCATTTCACCCACGTACATTTATTTGTATATTTGATCATGTCGATTTTTTAAAATGTAAATAGGACTGCCAGTTTAGGTATTGATGATTAATTCTGATGACAAATCATCCTGTTTAAACATGTACCCGTATCAATACTGACGTATATAAGAATATGGTACATGACTTACTAGCATGACGATGTACCCTACAGAAAAAGGTAATGTTTTATTTAATGAATACATACACGTTATTTGGGACCTAAACTAAGCGACCAAACACAACAACAGACCGACACAAATATAAACAAACAAGCAAACATTTATACAAACAAACAAACAAACAAACAAACAAACGAACGAACGAACGAACGAACGAACGAACGAACGAACACACTTCACACATAACTGATTTTGTTTTAAACTTGTAGTTGGTGAAAAATACATCAACGTTTAAGCCTTTTGTTTTCTATTTAAGAATAGAGATTTAAATGAACGGACTGTTGAATTGTTAATTAGGTGGATAAGACTGTCATCTTATTACAACATATTATAGAACACGTGTCCGTTGTACACACATGTAACACCTATTTTGTAAAATATTGGTCCATGTAATTTATTCGGGAGTATCTGGTCAATAGTCTCATACACTACTCTACAGTAATAACTAAATAGGGGAGCTATGTCGTAATTGAATCAAAGGTGTTCTGCTATTAAGACCACTTGAAATTAAGACCAGTCGGCAACAAAGACCTCCAACGTTTAGTCCCAAAATCTGATGTATTTCGGTTTGAGCTTTTAGAACCGATTTACCATTAAGGTCAATCTATGTCGGGTCAAACGTTGGTCTTATAAATGGAACGTTACTGTATCGTCAATAAAGTTCTTATGGACCTACCTTTTATATTCAAGGTAGTCATCGACGGCCTGACCTTTGGACGCGTCAAACTTCAGGTGATACTGTCTGTCGTCTGCCATTGGAACCCTGTGATAAAGCAATTAAATAAGTCATAAAAAGGTATTTTTCTTATCATATTCTACCATACATCATTAAAAGTGAAACTTCGAAAAAGCCGAATAGCTCATGAAAAAAACGAATAAATAAATAAAACGAATGGCGAAAATGAATTTAAAATGAGTAAATAAACAGCGAATGACTAAGCATAGGTGACCGAGTTTGAGAAAACGAGTACTGAACAAACAAACGCAATACCCCATACTTGTAAACATCTTAGTGCAAACCACATTCTAATGTAATAAAACAACGGCAACACATGGCTAGCTTTCCAAAAAATGTTCTCATTGTCCAGGTATCAGTCAAATTGACATGCTTTAGTGAAACAAATAGCTAAGAAAATGAAGTTTTCAGAATTCTAATGTTGTATTGTTTGTCACTCAAAATACTCAGAAAACTTTAGACAATACATTCACATACTACCTACTGTAAGACCGTTTAAGTAATATGAGGGACTTAAGTAAGCTAAATTGTGTCCATTTAAATAATATTTACGACAATAAGGCAACCAAACCTGGGTATGTGTAAAATAAATTATCGGCCTTAATTCAATAGTCGTTCTCATTAACTTCACTAGCATAATATTTGAGTTAGAATTGTAAGGCTTATTGATTCATGAATCGAAAGTACGAGCTATAATCCGTGCTTTCAATATACATGTATAAGGCATCTATAAAGGCATGACGATCAAACACAGTCATAATCGATAAGGTCAACCATCGTCTAGTTGTCGTCATATTTTGATAGTTGTCGTCGTTCCTATCCTCATGGTCGTCGTAATCGTCATCGTCGTCGTCGTGATCGTTATCATTATCATCGTCATTATCGTTGTCGTCGTCATCGCCATCATCATCGTCGTCGTCGTCATCATCGTCGATGTCGTCGTTATCGTAGTCGTCTTCACATCCGTTATCATAATGATCGTCACAATCATTGGTAGCAACAGCAACAAGAATACCAAGAGCACCAATAATATCATCATCATCATCAACTACACCACCACCAAATTCATCATCAACATAATTTCGGCAGAGAAAAATTCAGGCCACCGCTCGAATAAATCCATAAATATGCTACAGGGCTAACTACGGTATTTGGTCTTTGAATTATACATTGTACACGTGTTCTAAAGTCGAATTGTTTAACAGTGCCTGTGTACACACGGTAATTACATGTACATTACGGATCTAAAGATGATGCTACTATACAGACGTACATTGTAAAACAATTAGAGATAACTCACCGTTCACTGTCTGCTATGCCAAATATAAACAATAACTCACCGCTAGATATAATCCTATCAAGTGAGAACGAAACGAATCTGTTAGATTTATAGCTCCAAAACGGGTGTGGTGATACAACCCGATCATTTGATTTCAAACTACTTCGATAAGAAATCGATATTGAACAAACGTCATACGGCTTTGTGTTTATGCAGATATTAAATCAGCGTAGACTAAAAGTGTTTTTTTCGCTTCTGTCCAAGAGAAGTTTATTGAATGTGTATTCATTGATCGAGGTTTAAGTCTGATACGGCAAGGTGAGCAACTCGCGGTGTATCGATACGTCCAGTCTTGTGGAGTTACTTTCTCCTTGATTAAAAAAGCCATGCATTACAATTAAAATAATGCGTCACACTTTGGATCAGCTGGCGAATTCAGGAGAAGATATGGTAGAGTATAACTCAAGTCAAAAGATAATTCAATTCAAATCAATAAAGTTCTGCTAAATCAATTCAATTCAATAAAGTTCAGATAAATCAATTCAATT
>ENA-OREC01001585-OREC01001585.1-marine-metagenome-genome-assembly--contig:-NODE-1585-length-11681-cov-15.099448_pt1 | contig 11681 bp, 5 predicted proteins | sample MGYA00248626_ERZ508543 | MGnify/ENA primary metagenome ERZ508543 (study PRJEB26211, sample SAMN05518279) | marine metagenome | isolation source: Puget Sound, Washington, USA | host: Bankia setacea... | reverse complement strand
GGTATCAACTGTGGTATCAACTGTGGTATCGACTGTGGTATCGACTGTGGTATCAACTGTGGTATCGACTGTGGTATCGACTGTGGTATCAACTGTGGTATCGACTGTGGTATCTCAACTGTGGTATCTTAACTGTGGTATAGACTGTGGTATCGACTGTGGTATCGACTGTGGTATCAACTGTGGTATCAACTGTGGTATCGACTGTGGTATCGACTGTGGTATCAACTGTGGTATCAACTGTGGTATCGACTGTGGTATCCAGTGGTGAAAGGGAAAGGGTCCTATCTTCTTCTTTATTCAATAGTAGTAAGAAGCCCATTGCATTGGTCCCTCAGTATGTTTGTATTGGAGAATGAAGAAAGTCACTTAATTATTGATGCCCTAAGAGTTATAGGGCTACTTTCTTTTTTGACTGCAATCATATTAACAAGATCAACCATCAATGTATCGTGAAAGAATAAACTTACATATAAGGGTTGGACAATTTTGGGTGAGATAGAAAAAGTGAGATAGAAAAAGTGAGATAGATTACGTTTTGTTTTTGTTTTATATGGTGACAGAAAAGAAGTTTAAAAAAAGATCTTTGTCTTGAAAGTTTGGTCAGATTGACAGACGAGAATTAATTGTCTGAATGAATGGTCTTTATGCTGACTGTCAAAGTGTCAACTACATTGGGCCAATATAGCATTCTGATTGATAAGTCAAGTTCAAATGTCACGTGCATTTCTCTAGGGAGGTTTGTTTAACTTTCTACTCAAAATAACTAGTCAAGGCATGAATGTGAATGGGTTCTAAATATAAATGAATAAATAAGTAGATAGAACACTTGCATTCACCTCTAAGAGTTATACAGTTTCCAATGTTTGTTACAACTATTTATATCAAACCCATACAGGGTCTCTCGTTAAATGACCTTATTGCCTGTTTGGTTGACCTTTACCCGTGGTTAAATTTATTTCATGCACTTTACCAGGCATGTCCACAATAGCTTAATTGATGAATACATTATATCGGTATAGTAGTTGTAGAGATACTAACAGAAACTTGCTCTTAAAAATCAAGGAGTATAGCGCAAGGCAAACCTAGTGAAGTTTAAATAAATTTGTATGTTACGTAGTAAATTTGTAAAAAGCAGACGGAACAATAGTCTCATTATTCATTCAAAGGTCAAGGTCACTATTGTGAGTTCAAAGGTTAATGAAAAACACTTAGTTCAAAGGTTAATGAAAAACACTTGTCTAATTAATTGGGTCTATAAATAGTCTTGTGAGGTTTTTTTTCATGTTTTTTTTTGGCAGCCGGCACATAGTGAGTTTAATGTGTTAACATGCTCTTCAGAAAGACGGAGGGATGTAGTTTTCTGTGGTTCTAAATGAAAGGAAAACATTTACAGGGATTAAACCAAAACATCTACTGAATTTCTTGGGTTAATCTATGAGCAAATCTGTGTGTTGATAAGCCCCGTCTGGCTGTGCTGAGAAGTGCCGTTATCTTAGCTGAATCTCTTACCTATGTACAGTTGCAAGTCTATTATTCTCGCTGTCGTATTTCTGGTTGTAACTCTTAGTGCTCAGAATGTGTTTTTAGCATCTTAGTAATACGTTTGGTTTGTGTGTATGTGTATAAACAAAGGAGGAGAAAGGATACATCTGAAAAATGCAGAATTATAAATGGAGTCGTGAAAACTAAAATGTGAATACAACCAAATGTACTTATTTATGTGTTTGATAGTGATATGTAAGTGAATTCTTTGCAGTTTCTTTTACACTGGAATAGCTTGTTATGTGATAAGTAAGTTTTGAGATGAAGTTTTTATGCCAGACATGTGAACAGAGTCAAACATACGTCCTTACTTAGTGCTTGTGTGAAATTTATTCTTGGAAATATTTCTGGAAGTTTTGTTTTGGTTAATTCAATTTGTTAGCTTAAGTGATCTATGGAAGATTAAATCTGAATCAAGCGTGTGTGTAGTGAAATCTATAAAGGAATTCAAGGGAAGTTTTCATATTTCACTGATGCAAGTCTAAACATGCTGGAATCATGTTGGCCCGGTGTACTCTATTTGAATGATTGTGAACATTGTGAAAAAGCCTGTAATTAATTATCTCTAATTTTGTTTTATAAGTTTTGCTTACGGTATAAGAACAACAAATATAAAGTAGCAGTATCTGTAATATAGTAATAATGTTTGTATTCAGTTAAGTACAAGTTCAAACATTTATTATGTATATCTGCAACGTCTGAAAGCGTAGAAAAAAAACTCCCACATCATTGTAGAAGTTGTATTATGCTTATATAGAGGCATCAAAGCGTGTTTAACAAAAACATGCATGTAAGTTAAACATAATATTTCTAAGGGCTACAAAACTGTCTGACACAAAAAGTAAGTAATACATGTAAATAACACACTGCACCTAAAGGACTTTCTCTATTGTTGCTATGCCTGAAAATGTGAAATATGATGACAGAAGATAATTATTATGTAACTTTTAAAACCATATTAAACATTGTCTGACACACACTTTTGATTGAGCTTGAGCTCACAGTTTTTATGATAATCTAGTATCTCTAGCGAGGCAGACTTTCACATTATTCCTAATCACAAAGTAAAACATAGTGCATTGCAATTCAAGGGTGTATTGCTGTTAATGATTGCTTTCAAGTTTGTTCATCAGTTACATGTCACTAGGTTACAGTGAGAGTGTGCCTGTGCAATTTTTAAAAGTACTTGTCCTTGTAAACTGCAGTTTTGAGTAATGTGCTATCTCTCTGCAGTTTTGAGTAATGTGCTATCTCTCTGCAGTTTTGAGTAATGTGCTATCTCTCATAAGAGCATTCATGCTGCATCCCTGTCTGCTAGTTCCTGAAAATCATGGAGTCTCACTTAATAATTGCCTTGATGTAACATTTGAACAAGCACTACCATCTGTTTATCTGAACAGCTGTGTGGATAGGGATTGATAGCAAAAAAGGTTCTAAGTGCTATTGAATAAAGAAGCAGATAGAACCTTTTTGCATTCACTCATCAAAATGAGCTTTTTATAAGGATGAAAGTGAAAGGGTTCCAAATGCTTTTTAATAAACTAGCAGATAGAATCATTTGACATTCACCCATTGAGATGTAGGAAGAAAAACCCGATTTTTGGCCCATCTGGAAGGAAGCAAACCCTTTAATTGAAAGCACATGCACCCTGATTACACAGATACTGGCTGGCCCCTTTTTGTCTTTGTTATGAGCATGCTGCAGCCTCATTGTAATTCAGGAAGTATTTTTGTTTTTGAATGACTCAGCAATAATTGAATTGAGGAGTCCAGAGTGTTTGGATGTCATGTGTTGAAAATAGGAACAGTTTTGATGTTATCTGTAAATCAAGAATTTCTTACTTATTGGAGTTATAGATGGAATAACGAATTTTGGTAAGATAAAGTGACTACCGGTACACAGTACAAGACTGTGGTAATGTTATAGGGTTGAGTATGCTTCAAAATTGTAAATGTCAAAATAGTATATAAAACACAGAGGAACCAGGCTGTCATCAGAAGTAACTATCATTAGGTTTATGATGACAGAAAAACCTTTTCTTTGCCAACAAAATATCAAAGTTAGAGTTTTGTTATTTAGGAAGAACAATTTAAAAAAAACCAAGTGTATAAAATCTGAACATTAAAAGTGACAGAAATATAACAGAGAGACGTGTGTAGTTTTTTAAAAAATGAAATGACATTTGACTTAAAATCTGATTTTGGTTGTGTGCTGTGGACAATAGAAAACTTTAATACAAATATAAACAATGTGATAGAAAGTGGTCAGTTGTATAGTATGGAAGAAAGTGTATGAAAAAGTGAAAAGTATTTTGTGCATAAACATTTACCAAAGTTAACATTATATTTATTTACCGAGTAGGACCAATCAGTGGATGTAATTGTTTTGATGTCAGTGTTTGAAGTATGACATTACAAGATGTATAAGGTGAACTTTGTGGTGGATAGATTCCTACAGGAGCGACATACTAACGGTATCAATCATCTCCAGACAACAGAGAGACCAGAGTTAGTGAATGGTGTAAACACAAGTAATCATATAGGAGGTAAGATAATGTCTCTCTAACATGTAGCTACCCACTAGTATGCTATGGGATCATTTGTATTGTCATTTTATCTACCATTTTCTTTTAATAGAAGTTTACCCGGATTTTATTTTTTGCTTGACTTTTTTGACAGATGAAGAAAAAAATAATAATATTGAAACCATAAGCACTTGCAGAGAGCTGATAAGCATTAACATTTTTTCCTTTCGTCTGTCTGTCCAAACACTTTCGTCTGTCTGTCCAAACCCTTTCGTATGTCTGTCCAAAACCTTTCGTCTGTCTGTCCAAACCCTTTCCTTTCATCTGTCTGTCCAAATGTCTTATAAGTGCAGCTCCTAATTAACTCTTTTGCCCTTTTTGTGAAAATTTCAATATCTTTACTGGACCACCTAATTTTTAACCAGTTAAGAATTGGTTTCTTTTTAACCAGTAAAGGATTGGTTTCTTTTGCATAAACTGTAAAAAGCTGTTTTTCATATAAGTTGTTTCATTGTTGGTGACATATCGTGACATATCAACAAACCCGGAAAACTATGTATAATATTACTGAGTCTTAGATATAAATCAATGGAGATACTGAGAGGTTAAAGCCAAAGTGTTCTAAGTACTATTGAATAAAGAAGCAGTTAAAACCATTTCCCATTCACTCCTGTCCATATAATTATCAGGTTTGCTGCAGGCTTGGCTCATCAGGGTTCAGCTAGGTTATTCTCAGTATGTAGTTAATGGTGTTGACAAGGGCAGGAAAATATGTTGGTGACAGTAAAAATTGGTCAGTCTTCCACGATACTGTCCACATATAATCCATGCCATCATGTAAAAATCAGAATTTCCTTTCGTCATATTAATCCATCTCTATTGAGACCAACTTTCATTTATTTATCTGAACTATTATTTTTGTGTGCTAGTGTCTTCCTTATTTGTTAACTCTTAAAATAATTTTGTTATAATAGTTTATCTGGAAGTGAATTAAAGTCTATCTTCATGACATACACTCATAGACAAGTCATGTTAAGGAGAAATAAGAATTTGTCAGTCAAGCAAAACTATCTCATTGATAAAGTAAACCTATCTGAGATTATTTGTCTTGGGAAATGGTCGGTATTTGACTTTGTCTTCCACACAGATTCTCTACTTCCATGTACAGATGGGCAATTAGTTTGATTAGATTGGGAAGTAATGGAGATCTGATTTTTATTGGGAGTTTGTTTGATTAAGGAATCATTGCAGTCTTCTGGAGATACTGGATAACCATTAACTATATATAGCTGTTATTTGGTGTTCTACAAGTTGAACTAGTACTCCAGGAATGCTGAGAAGGCGAAACACTGCAAACTATTACTTTTCCCAAAAAATATTAGTTCTTTGCTTACAATGGTACATTTCCACATCACTTACATGTCACAGAGCACTTACATGTCAGAGAGCACTTACATGTCACAGAGCACTTACATGTCACACAGCACTTACATGTCACACAGCATTTACATGTCACACATCATTTACATGTCACACAGCACTTACATGTCACACAGCACTTACATGTCACACAGCACTTACATGTCACACATCACTTACATGTCACACAGCATTTACATGTCACACAACATTTACATGTCACACAGCACTTACATGTCACACAGCACTTACATGTCACACAACACTTACATGTCACACAACACTTACTTGTCACACAGCATTTATATGACACACATCACTTACATGTCACACAGCACTTACATGTCACACAGCACTTACATGTCACACATCACTTACATGTCACACAGCACTTACATGTCACACAACACTTACATGTCACACACCACTTACATGTCACACAGCACTTACATGTCACACATCATTTACATGTCACACATCATTTACATGTGACACAGCACTTACATGTCACACAGCACTAATACATGTCACACAGCACTTACATGTCACACAGCAAATTGAGGGGTGTAAGCGAAATATTTCTGTCAAGAAGTGAAAGCAAAAGGGTTCTATCTGTTTCATTCATCAGCACATGAAATATTTGACCCCTTGGAATATATTGATGAAGCTAGATTTGCTTTGAAATTGACTTTTGAGAAAAATGGATATCTTAAAAAATCACTTACTGCAGTAACGCTGTAACTGTGTATGGGAAAAAAACAGGAAGCTAAAATGAGTTTTGTATAATTCCTCCTTAATAAAAGAGTATTTGATGAATTATCTTGAAAGTTCTAAACTTAGGCAGTGAGTTGTCGCAGAATCAATACTTAACAGCTGATTTCAGAGTGGTGAGTTGACAGGAATAACAGCAGCAATTGAGAGGTGAATGCAAAAAGTGTTCTATCTGCTTCTTTATTCAATAGCATTTAGAACATTTGGCTTTCACACCTTGAGCTAATGAAGAAATAAGACTAGTGTGTTGAAGAAAGAATCGAAAGATGAAGATTTATTTAAAACAACATGCTAAATTCATTTGCCAAGAAAAAGGACAGGGGCTAATCAAGTTAGAATTTTATCACAGCTCAATACACCTCACCAAATAATAATCCTGTTCTTTTCATTTACGTTGTTGAGAGCATCATATCGAGGGGTGGATGTGAAAAGGGTTTTAAAAGCTTCTACTAACCCAAGGCTCTAAGAACACCGTCACTTCTAACCTGTGGAACACAATCTAGAGCACTACTTTTGGATATACTTTTAAATACCTTTATAAATACATGTTCAATGACTGGTATTTAATTGTATGTCAATAGTGTACAGCCCACATTTGAAAGTAAGTTTGAAAATAAGCCATATAGATTAAACAGTCATTTTAACAAGTATAGCTCATGAACAATTGACCTGACTCTCTTGACTACAAAATTACACTGACCACCAAATTGCAACATAGGTGAGTTCAGTTATTGGGCTATTATTTGTACAGGAACATTGACCAGACAATCGTAAATTCATTACACGGTCTGCTGAATTTTGAAATAGGTGGATTAGATTGTCATGTTATTACTACAGTATATATCTTGTGTTTAATGAATACACATGTAACACCTATTTGGTATCGCATTGGTCCATGTAATTTATTCCGTAGTCTCTGGTCAATATTCGTTTACAATACATGATAGTATATTACCCATGTCAATTGCGTACATATGTTAAACACACATACTGCTATTCAGTTGTCCATTTGATATACATTGTATTCTAGAGTGTCAGGTCAATGCTATCATGCTATACTTGTTTGGACATAGGTTTTTCATGATTTGGTAAAGTGCTTGAGCTGAGCAGTTTCTGTAATAACATTTTAACTAGAAGTCAGAGTTGGAAGAAGATATGTAGAACAATAATGTGGAGTTTCATACTTTGTTTTATAGTCTATGTCTGTCTTTGAGTCAATGGAAATAGCTTAGTAAAAAACAAACATTTGGTATTTTAGTTTATTCTTTGAGTCAATGGAAATAGCTTAGTAAAAAACAAACATTTGGTATTTTAGTTTATTCTTTGAGTCAATGGAAATAGCTTAGTAAAAAACAAACATTTGGTATTTTAGTTTATTCTTTGAGTCAATGGAAATAGCTTAGTAAAAAACAAACATTTGGTATTTTAGTTTATTCTTTGAGTCAATGGAAATATCTTTTATTAACAATGGAAACAGGTTTTTGCATATTAAACATTGAAGTTATTACAATATTGCTGACATGCCAGATGAGGACAAAGCTGTTGGAACTACCCCTGTTTATATTGCTAGGTGGGGGGGGGGTGAAATGGTTCTAAGTGGTATGAAATATTGAAGCAGATAGAACCCTTTTGCATTTAACCATTGATTGATAATACAAGTTCACATATACACTGTAAGCTGCATAGTTTGAAAGCTGTTGAATTGGTTTGAGCGCAGTATTGAGTGACGGGTATATTGAATTTTAAATGTATTGGAAAGTTAACGACTGGAGTCAATATCAACACATGTAGAACCTATAGAGTACTTCAGAGTGCTCAGGGTTTCTGTATACTTGATGATAAGGTGGTAAATACGGAGCAAACAGTTGTGGGGGACTAGAATGGAATTTATACCAGTGCAATTTTTGTGATGCATTTTGTGTTGAAAATTAATAGTATTAAATAATCAATTTCAGATCTATTATTTTTGTGCATGGTTTATTGAATTGTAAGAAAAGTTTGTATAATTATACAGGGACGAAGTGTTGGAATCTGGAGTATGTTCATCATGTATTGATCTGCAGTATAAGCAGTTTAAAGTATTTGGAAGTAATGAAATTAGTCTGCTAGCTGTATTGAGCTGGAGAGTATTGAATTCTAAATCTTCTGGAAGTGATAAAAGTTGAAGTTGTCGGCTCTGTTCGGTAACTTAAGTGTATTTGTCACTCTAGTGAAGACAATTGTGATGATTTTACGGAAAAACATTGTAGCTGCCTTCTTATTTCATAAATAGTTACAAACAGTTTTCCGTTAAAATCGAATTTTATGGACTCTGATATGGAAATTTATGTTTCTTTAACTTTGTGGAGAATGTAAAGTTTGTTCAAATGTTTGAATGCTTTTGGTAATATATGTTTACCAAGCAAACTTGAAATTGGATTAGGAAATAGATATGCAATTGAATTTGAAAGTTTGAATTTTGGCAGGGAATTTTTGAAACTTGTGTATTGGAGCAGTCATTAGATTGGAATCTGTTTCGCTTGTCTAAATTTAGATTCCTATTTGGAAATGCATGATATCATAAATAACGTCGCATGACATTGGAATGATTATTTCTCATTTTTAACGATTGTTTGGATGGAATAGTAGATTTTGTGAGTAGAAAATACTTAGTATACAGTATTGAAATTTGTATTAGAATCTGGAATAAACTTTGTTTCTTCCAGTTCTGAATTAGTTTTGAGTCATTTAATGTCTTTAATAGGTTAAAAAAATCAGATTTGTTCCAATATGACTTGTGCCATTTTGCATGAGTCAGTAATAGCTATATGGCTTTATAACAGCTGAATTAAAACACAGTGATTATCGGTTCTAAATTTAATAATAGGCTTTCAACACTACAACTGTATAGCATGATTATTGAATTATCGACTTTAATGTATTGAATAACAGTGGACAATGTACTGTACCCTGTTGTATGCATTTCTCAACTATGCAAGCCTTCGAAACACAAGCATGTCAGTGTTACAAATAGATATTGAATGTTTAAGGTGGAAGCAAGGCACAAAAAATATCAAATTTTCTACTCATCCTGCTTGGATTTGGTAAAAACAAGAAAAAATCATTTACATGTTTCACTGTGCACTGGATGAAAAGCAACTACTATAGGTTATTTGAATGGAGATTTTAGAGGTTTCCCTTAGTGTTTGCATATATATATATATATATATATACATATATATATAATATAGAGCTTGAATTTTTTAACTGGTTTGAATAATATTTTAAATTAACCTGGAATTACCGCTAAAAGTTAAAATGATCACATGGTATCACATGGTATATGCTTTAGCTTGAATGGCAGGGCATGAACCCCTGCCTGATACAAAGTATAGTAAGAATAAGAAAATTGTATTACAGATTTTAGAATTACTTCTTGCCCTGCATGCAAACCCACTCACCTGGCAGTAGGTCTAGTTGATTTTTTGTGTTCTGAATTTTTAAATTTTAACTTAATTTACATCTTGTTAAAGCTCTGCATCTTTCTCACTGTGTCACTTTAAATCTTTCATATTACTGTTGACGTTGACATATCCGGAGTGTCGAGATATCCGATGTCGAGATAACGAGTGTCGACTGTATTGACATCTGCATTGTTTAGCAGTGTTTCAAAATCAATGCCTGAGTCTGAGAGTTTGTTTAATATTTGATTTGTTGTGGATGTAAACTTAACCTCAAACCTTGACTCCAAACTGTTGTAAATGATTTTATTTCATATATAGTACATTATTGCTTTGAACTTGATGAAACTTTAACTTTCATTACTGCGAAACTGATCTATGTGTGCTTCATATGGTTTAGTAAAGTTCTGCAAATTAGACTACTCTCTGGATTGGCATGGTCTAAATAGCAAATTGGTCTTACTTGTGAGACCTTACTCCAATATATTGAGAAGTTGAGTACCAATAACAAGTGGTCTTAATAGTGGACCCTTCTCAAAATTGAGTGGTCTGAATAGGAGAACTTAATTTACTTTGACATTTACAAGTCAGTGCATGTTTGCATTGAATCGTTGAAATGATTGACTCAGTGGTTGTAACAGGACAGATTTATTAAGTAAATGGTGGGACTTAATGGCATAAACCTGTAATACTGTGTCTTCACAAGTAGTTTACAAGGAGACTTTGATAAAATACCTTAGTTAAATGAATATATAGCATAGCACAATTAAATGACTTGTTGAAACCGGCAAAAGTGGTTTTCATTGGTCAAATTCTGTTAGGTTTATAAAAGATCACTATTTGTCTTCTCTTTTTTCAACCAGCCAATCTGAATTAAGAACTCTTCACAGAAGGAGATTATGCACAAGGGGCTGTGTGATGGTGTTTGTAGTGCGGCTGTCTCATAATCTGTCTTTTATGAGTTCGAATCACATGAAAGGGTTCCGCTGATTCCATAAGCAAGAAACTTTACTCTTATTGTTCAGTACTGGTTTGTTCCAGGAATGAATTCTAGCGTAATTTAGTTAAGCAGAATAAACTAAAATAAACTCTTTTTTTATCTGTAATGATAGCAACTATGCACATACAGATCTTGTGAAGTTTTACTGGGAAACCTTTTTCATCCCTCTCTAACATGAGCTTTGTAGATCGTGTGGCACCATATTGATCAAGGTATGCTAAAATGTACAACCTACAGCATAAAGATGTCTTATTCATTTACCTTCTTTTTTTTATTGTTTTGACAAACCAATCTGAATAAAGTTTTCTCATACTGAGATTATTATAATGCAATATAGGAAACACAGTAATTTCTTAATTGCACTATTTACTCTTAATAGTGCAGTCCAAAGAGCTCTCAGTAAGGATAAGTTTTTTCTTGAAGACCTTTCCATTTAATGCAATCTTGCTGATTTGCAATTCCTGGTTAACTCTTCTCTAACATGGGTTTGGTAGATTATGTAACACCATATTGAAGGTAAGCTACTCTTTACGTTGTTTGTTTTAAAATGAGATGATAAATATCTTTATGTGTCTCCGCCTCTCAGATTAATATTGATGAATCAGCGATATTGATTACATAAGAGTAATTGATCGCGGTTTTTCTGTGTACATGTGTTTATTTATGGTAGAATAGAAAATTAGTTTGTCTCCTGAGTGAATCAATATCTCAAGGTAACGAGAGATCTTGGAATGTTTCTGTATGTTTTTGTTACTGCTATTTTAGGTTTGGTTGTATTTAAAGCAGTGGTGATATTGTAGGTTTGGTTGTATTTAAAGCAGTGGTGATATTGTAAGTTTGGTTGTATTTAAAGCAGTGGTGATATTGTAGGTTTGGTTGTATTTAAAGCAGTGGTGATATGTAAGTTTGGTTGTATTTAAAGCAGTGGTGATATTGTAGGTTTGGTTGTATTTAAAGCAGTGGTGATATTGTAAGTTTGGT
>ENA-OREC01001584-OREC01001584.1-marine-metagenome-genome-assembly--contig:-NODE-1584-length-11682-cov-11.461525_pt1 | contig 11682 bp, 2 predicted proteins | sample MGYA00248626_ERZ508543 | MGnify/ENA primary metagenome ERZ508543 (study PRJEB26211, sample SAMN05518279) | marine metagenome | isolation source: Puget Sound, Washington, USA | host: Bankia setacea... | reverse complement strand
ATCAACATGAAAGATTGGTTCGGTGTCAAAGTGAAATCAAAATAAAACGTGGATTGATATCTTGTTAAAAAGCTAGTCATTCACGTAAGACATAGCACAGGACAAGTGTAAACGCTCCCAATGTCTACCGCAAGCGTCCATAAGACATAGCACAGGACAAGTGTAAACGGTCCCAATGTCTACTGCAAGCGTCCATAAGACATATCACAGGACAAGTGTAAACGGTCCCAATGTCTACTGCAAGCGTCCATAAGACATAGCACAGGACAATTGTAAACGGTCCCAATGTCGAATGCATGCCTCCACGTACCAGTAATTTAACATGGCATTGTTTTATGTTTCTTATCTATAGAATGTTGTTTTTGCGTTGTAGTTTTTACGGTGACATCTTATTACAATAGTTTATGTCTGAGTCATTATAAATACAAGTTTGAAGATGATGATAATGACTTTGCTAATATTTATACGAAACAAAACCAGTGTAAGAGATATGATGAATTGTTCTTACTCCAGAAAACACGCAAAACTACCGTAATGTGATCTTGATTGGTATATGAGTTGCGATACAGCTGCTGCGTAGTCCAAATGCAGATAACGTGTTGGGCCCTTAATTCAGTTGAAGCTTGAAATCGATACTTTTCAAAGAAGACATAAAATGATAAAACACAAAAACGATGTATGTGATTATGTTTATTACAGGCGCATGTATCAGTTTCAATTTCACAGTTACATAACATGGTATACTTCAGACGGCGAGCAAATGTCAGACTAGCGTTTTTTTCTATCAATGTGTTTTGTTCACACAACATGAAAAGAAAATCAGCATGAACACTTACTCAAATTTTAAATTCTTCACGTGAAGTCTACAATCAAGCTCACTCATTGCACATTCCTTGTACATGACATATCATTACATCATTTCTCATTACTATCGTGTGACTTTTCAGTGATTATACCAGATGTCAGATGGCAATACAATTTATGCAAAAATCGTCCATTGTCATTTTTTTTACATTTTTTAAGACACAAAATTCCCACAATCGCGTCCAAGCCAGCATGGAAGGATTTTCTGACTAATATTGGCAGTATGATACTATAATGACGATATATTCGTGTTTTGTTGTTGTTGATGAAATTTTGTCTTTTCAGCTTGTTTTGCTTCTAATATCCATGTCTTTACATGAGCTGCTATATAGGTTTCCTCTCATTTCTATAACACATCTAAAGGTTAGGTAATATTAATTGTTATCACATGAGATGGTATTGTAAACTTTATCTTTATATGTTTATTAAAAGTTAATCAACATGTTTAGCTTGAGAAAATTGGGATATTTTACAATAAACGAAAGTACAGCTGCAATATAATACTCCATGATAGTTGGTTTGTAACCTTAATCCTTGTAAGTTAATAAACAGTGAATGAACATATTGAACATTGACTTTGAGAGATGTGGACTTTTTTACAATAAACGAATCTATTTAACTTCAATGTAACACTTCGTGAAATTATTATGGTAACCACATACTTATCGAAAACATACTTCAGAAACATGGGATTTGATTAAAAAAAACGAGTATATGTCTTCAACTGTACACTCCATCCGAATTCCTGGTCTCCGTCCGAATTCCTTGTAACTACTCTATTGTCTAATTAAACACATGGTATAACATAACTGTCCGAGTTACACGTGCTAACCATACTTCTACTCCAATTAACACTATTACAGTCCACTAATTCGGCATGTTAATTTCCAGTAATCAATTTAGCCAGCGCCAATTTGCACTCACGCTTCTCTCGAAGACATATGACATCTTGGAACGAGCGAGACACGTGGCGCGAGGCTGATTTCTCATTCTTAGACGACGTGGCATTAGTCCAGGCATAATTTTACTAAGTGTCCTTTGTTTTGCTGTGTCTGTTCTGGTAGAACGTGTCTCCATGGTGACCGCGTGGTAGTATTATTTGTCTGTTCGTCTGCCTCCCGTCCTTTTGGATCCTGAAGGAAAAATAAAACAATAATATAAAACATGATAGTAAAAAACGAACGACTAAATAACTTAATGAAATAATCGTGCAAAACACACTGCTTATTGAAATAACTAAGGCTTATTATAGCTTAATTTAGGCTCACTTGTTTAAAATTGATATAAAAAGTATATCGTTTTACAAAAAAATGAATGAAAAATTAAAATAACGATAGGAAGTAATTATGAAGTTGTTCTAATCTTGCGGCTAGATTAATAACGATCATTATTATGTTTGCGACAATAAAACGACTGTATTTCAATTGGTGCATTGTTAGCTTGATTTCACGGATAATTTTCATGGCATGTGTGCGGTTGGCGTAGGAATATTTCATTAATGTGTCACTAACAAAAGTGTAATTCGGTTACAACCATCCCACGCCCGCCTCCCCTCTCCCCCTTCCGACCCTCAACTCTAATTTAGGGTTACACCGCAAACATGACGTCGTTGCTCCTACATGTAAAACGTGAAGGCATTCGCTATAATGACAGTCCCAATTGAACGAACGTTTTAAAACCTGACCCTTGAACCCGACCAACTGTGACATTTACATTGTACATTCTGACACGGTTTATTTCTGTGAGGGACGAGGGCCTGTAGGAGAAGAGTAGTTTTGCTACACCTAATTCGAATGCAAGCTACATAAGTGATTATCATCATGTTAATTAGCGGTTTTGTTTTTATTACAGCGATTAAAACCTTTAAAGAGTTTGATCTTAAAATAGATACCACTTTGCCGAGATGTGATGGTTAATGGTTACAATGTAGGACGAGAGTGTTGAGCTTAAAGATTTAAATGAGAACAATAAACGAACATAAACCAGTCAAAATTGTAACTACACTTCAATTTACAAAATGCCTCAGTAGTAAAACCATAATATCAGATGATACATGAATGTTAGTTGTTATGTGGGGTCTTTTAACTTTTGTTTTGTTGTTTGTCTTTTTCTCATGTGTTTTGTTGTTGTTTCTTTTGTTGGTTGTTTTTGTTTTTGTTGCTGTTGTTTAGGGGGAGGAGATGAGTGAAAAACGTTTGCTTAATCGAGTTCACAAATTGTTTGTTTTTAAAGTGGTATTTTTCAATGAAACCCTGTATGTGGTATGTGAATCAATCACGATTGTTTTAAAGTTTGAACTTGAGAGTGTGAACTTGCACAGAGACATTATAGCTATGGCTACCTTCGGTGACACGTTCACCAAGGCGGACAGGTTCTATAAAAGGTGGTGTGTCAATTTTAGCATCTGTGGTCACAAATGATCGTCTATATGTACAGCAAACATCGACATTAATGTGCAATTTGTTCTATGCTATAAAAGCTGTCATGTACGCGTGATGGTGTATGGGATGTGTAGGGTTGTGACGGTGGGTTCGTTCAGGGCTCACTGTTTGACCGGGGCTTACACCTGTCATTAGCCTTTCACTACACTTTACTTATCCTTCACGCACACAAATGTCAATCAATCTTGGTATAAACGTCACATCTGTAATGACAATCCGGTCTGACGAAGTAACAATTCAACTTCATCATATCTCAGTTATCATTGCCGCCTATATCACACAAGTATAAATAAATTCATTCGCTCTCGGTCCCCATGGCGACAACAGTTATGCTTTTACTCATGCACTGTACAATTTGCTATAACAATGCATACAAACAAAGGAAAATACACCAACTGCAAATGCTGCATTTTCTTATGACTTATTGCCCGCAAAGCAAATAAATCTGCATTAAAACGTGTGTTCATTCATGGAAATTTATACTTGACTTTTACTTATATGAGCAGAAAAAAATGCAAACTATTTTAAAACATTAGTACGGCGTATATATATATTGAACACATGTTATATGTAAACGGTTGATGGTAAATTATGTTAACCGATTGTACATGGGTGTACTTTAGATTGTCTATTTGATTTATTAACTACATTGTCAATTTGATATAAAGTTGTCTTTTAAAAATAAGACCATGGAACATCTGCAGGAGTTATAGGTGAAACGAGCTGTTCTATAGTAAAGGACGATGTGGTTTTGTTAGGGCCCACACATTTGTATTGTCCGTCACTTCAATCATGTACAAATAAATGTTGATCTTAAAGGTGATATGCAAAGTTTATGACATTAGCTTACAAAAGGTCCTCAAAGGCTAAACAGTCGTAAAAAATAATAAACGATATTTTTATGCATCGAAGCTTTCAGTGTTTCTATTAATAGCTTTTGGTTGCCCGTATGTAAAAATGTGATAAGATTCAGTGACTATGATGGGTTAAAGAAGAGGCGACGTATATATGAATAATTTTGTACTTTATTGTGGAAAAAACAGTATTCGTGATTGACTGCTTGATTTCAATGGCGGAACATTTTATTGTGATATTTTTGTACCAGGTTGAAAGTGAATAGGTCGGACGTGCTTGTCACATTGATAAACGTGCTAAAGACGAGTTTTGGACAAGCAACACTTCAACTGATGCATTTGAGTCTCTTAGATCTTTGAATGAACCTTAAATAAACGTCCAATTAGTAAATGGTGCATTGCATGGGCTTGGTTCTCTTTGATTGCATTGCCAAAACCTAGATGTACCTTGTTAAATATGTGCCTAATGTGTGCGCAAGCTGGAGTGAAATGTTATCTATATGGGCAGAGTTGTGTCATGTGTTTTCAGATTTGCAATTAAAAGGTTAATATAGCTGGTAGAACCATCGACCCCTAAAGATATCTAGCATAGATGAAATTCCATTTGAGCTCAATTGGAAAAACTACGAGTATTGAGACCGTGCGTGGAAAGGCTGGCCGAGGGCTACATGAATATGGCATTGCATAGAATTTGTATAATTTGACAATACGTTTCAATCAGTTCCCACGTAAAGGTTGTACGAAGGCGTATTATCATAAGGATAGATAGACATTTACTGTAATATTATGGGGAAATGTGAAGACGGTCAGAGTGGTTTCGAGGGAGAGATGTTCGAGTTAAGAGTGAAAGTAATCCTAACATCAGTCGGCTATAAATTAGTATATTGCTAGTTAATGAATAATTATGCGCATACATAGTCACTGATCTTTGCTAAGTTGGATAAACACATGTACAGTCTAGGCTTAAGCTCTAGACAGTATAACATGTGTACTAATTTGCACATCACTAATATTCACCTCACGTTGTGTTTAACAAATTTGTCCAGACATCTTGAATGAAAAAGAGTAAATCTTCGAAACTTTATGTCAAAAAGTATTCTTGATGTAAATGTATGGACTTAATTAGCAATTAATAACAATTTATCTTGCAAGAGGCGGTGCTCACCTTTTCCACGTATTCAGAGCTGCCCATTGTCGTGAAATCCTTTTTGTAGATCGACGTTCGGCAGTTAGCTAGGCGCCCGTATGAAGGATGAGTCCACTGGTCGATGGTATGCATGCTTTCTGGCTCGATGCACGGTCTGTTTTCCGCTTCGTTAGTTCCAGTGTCTTTGAAGTTACGGGCGAAACAAATACTTATGTAGATAGGTATTAGCTTGAATCAAGATGAGTATTTAAATATCATATAAGCGATTAATGAGTCCAGCAACTTAATGAAACGGAAACATACTTCAGCGGTGAGTCGCTTTTTGCTGTAGTTGTGAAGTTTAAATGTCAACGGTTTTTTTTTGTTCCCATGTTACTTTATTATAGAACACAGTTGTTGTATCTGAGGCCTTTCTGTGTGGTTTAGAGTATACAAGCCTTCAATATAGTGTTAGTTGTAGACGCTAACATCACTCCTGCACCACTCCTCGCACACCCACATCTGCAACACCCGGACACCAAGTACAAAGTTGTATCGTCAGGTATCCATCCCTTTGTCTCGAGCACCAAAAAGCCAGACTTTGTGTGACCTGTTATGGGAAACTATGGGTGTCCGTTTTCAACAACATCTGACGTCTGTTTTTCCCTTTGGTTTCCTCTTTGAACACATTGTAAACGGCCCCTGTTATTGCCTGTGAAATATAATTCCCTTTCAGTGGGCCTTGTTATTTCACTATACTCGGTGTAACCTTACTCGTAGCACGAATGGCCGAGTCAGGGTGTCCAATAGGAAGGTGACACTCCCTGTGTAGGATCAGTACTGATTAATCATTGGATGATAGGTGATGCTTCATGACTTTGTTGTACCGGTATTGTGTTTACAGCGTTGAATGTGCTTCACGACATCTTGGATTCGACTTTGGAGAATCTGTTTGTTTTTGTTGCTCATTCTTGGTAAGAGACCATGGTGTTTTTCGTTTGTTTCGTACATGTGTTGAAGCTTGTCACCTGCGTTACCGGCGGCGTATAACCTCTCTAAGGCGTCCACCGTCGACTCCCTGAACACACAGACAGAGTTCAACAACTTTTCATGGTAACTCTGGTAGGCGTCCAATAACCTATAGCCATGAAATAGCCCGGACTCGTTGTCAATAAAGATATACTGTCCACTGGATCGTATCTTCTCCAGGTTATGTATAGGCTTTTCTAACATTTTCGGGTTCCATTTTAAATTAAACAAGTTATTCACCACCCTGTCTAAGTTGGCTGATATATAATCAAACACAATTAAATCCGACCACTGCACTAGATCACACACTAGCCCGGGGGACATCACACCCAAGTGCTTATTTTCTTGGTGTAAATTTCGTTTTATGTCCTTTAATTCATCCGGCATATATACAGGCTCCAGGGATTCGATCCATTTTGTTACAATTATAGGCTTGTTGTCGGACCATTTTGATGAAATTATACCCTTTCTCACGTCTTGCCATTGTTGTGTGTTGTCCACGGTGTGCATGATTGTGTCGGGGGTGTAGTTAATGTTGAGAAGCTTTCCCAGGTAGTAGGAGTAGATCTCTCCCTGCATCTGGTCACTGTTCAGTCTATATCGGACACAGGCTTTGGTGGAATCGTTGAACGTGATCAGTCGGTTCTGCATGCTACCACAACCCGGCTCCATTGCAATGACTGTGTGGCGTTCAACTAAGTCACGCCATTTTCCTTTTAGCGTACCATCACGAATGCCTGAGGGACACTTTGTAACAAATTCGGGAGACCAGAAAACACCTCTAACAACCCGACTGTTCAAAGGACCGCCGCTCGTGTTATCGGCCTGTAAATGGGTTCTATCTGTAACTATTTGTTTGTCGACGGTTTGCTGGGATTTTATCGCTAAAGTATTGTTGATATAATCGCTGCCATCTTTATCAACTTTGTGTCCATTGACTGTCAGTGTACCATTGTTTGTTGTAAAAATATTTCCCCTTGTTTTCAGATTAGCTGATAGGTTCGCAGGTCGATCATGGGTCCGTTCTAACTCGCCACGCATTAAGTCGTCTTTAATGCGATTTATGACAGATTTTGGGGAATCAATTTGGTCTTTTCTTAATCCCATCTCTAATCCATTCAGTTGATCTTCCCCACCATTGATATCCAGCCGTTTTTCCCAGCGTGTTTGATTCATATTTTTATTGAAGGAACCTGTTCGCGGTGATATGGATTCAATAAGAGAAGGTTTATCGTCATGTTGTATGTATTGGAGGTTGATTTGAGAATATTCCCCATCAGTCACTCCATTATCCGTAACCCCTGAAGCGAGATTGGTCCTCGGTTTGCTTAGCTGCTTTTCATAGTCAGAACTCAAGATGTTGCCGCTTCTTCCTACCTGGCCGATCAATACAGGGCCAAGTTCTAACAACCCGTTTCTTCCCGACTTAAAACTCGCCGGTAATGTTGTAACCGGCAACTGAAGCTGAAATCCCAAGATGAAGAACACTGTTAACATATACTTCATTTTCGACGCCATAATTGAAATCAACTTGTTCACTTATTCAGGGTCTAAATTCCCTTAAACATGTCAACACTGCTGTCTGACAGATATCCGTAGCGTGAGTGAGTTGTTAGTCTCCAGAGAGGGATAGAGGCGTCGAAAATACAACTATCCCAATGCGTCAATCTATTGAAAACTGAGAACCCGCCTTTTCAGTACAATTTGATCCTTTACTTCGTGCCCCTTGTTCTCATATAACAGTCCCAGATCGATTTATTAATTTTCTCTTTTCTCTCTCCTCACCGTCTCTTTTCAAGTATTCACTGATATAGAATAACTGTCACCACCCTTCACAATGTATGTCCTCTCCAGAGTTTCCACACTGCCTTATAAATGAATAGAAGATGTTTGTGTTTATACAGTGATCCCTGGTCTCTGTCGCTCCCGTCACTGAGTAGAGTTACCCCACCTCCCTCGCTATTCAACCAACACTCACAACAACCGTTTCTATAGCCCTGTACAATCGTTTCTATACAACTGCAGTATCCGTCTATACCGACACTTGTGAACCGGCGGTTGTGACAATTATCGCAATAGGCTTTCAATGTACTCGTCAAAAACGTATTGTCCTCAGTAACCGCTTTTAGAGCCACATATGGTATTGAAAATTAATCGACGATTTTGTGTCAAATGAGATAACACTATTGACAATTGTTCTTTCGTGTGCTTCTGTGGAATTCTATCGCAGGCCCAAGAACTGTTATTGTTATCCTTCGATTGCTCAATCCACGTAGATATGTTATTGTCTTCGAAACCGGTGATTAAGTGTTCCGTAAATGCAGGAAAATGTGTAAATCCGGGACAAATCTGTAAATCCAGGAAAAACGTGTAAATCCCGGAAAATCTGTAATGGGAAGAAATATAGGAACACTGTTAGGTTTTCGTTAAATATACAGCATAAAAGCACATGGAATTATACACAATCAGTTTCCCTTTTAGAAGCTAATGATTCACACGACATTCCAGCAATCCACAACAGTGTCAATGTTAGTACAGCACAGATCTAAGTGACAATAAACAGCGCTATGTACTGTTATACGCGTTACAATCAGTGATTTTACGTTCAGTGTCACTGTTATGACTGATATATGAACGATCTGTCAAACAACAAACTATGAACGTCGACCTCTCACTTCACTGATCAAGCAACTACCTCGTAACTTCACTTATTTTTCTTTCTCTGTTTATTTTTCGTCCTACAATTATTTACTCGTAAAACTATTAAGCCATGCAATATGATCTATAAGTTTTGTATCACGTGTTTTACATCTTATCTGAACATCACAATGCTGTACTAAACGACTTGCCGAAAACAATTTAATAATTTAACTGTGCTCGGGGGACAAATAAACGTACGATAAGAAATCAGCACATATTTTTCGTACAATAAATCTCTCGGAACAAACTGCTTGTCACAATACGTAAAACTTTAGTCTAAATCCTCAAATGCAATTTGTTTTCCATTTTTTGCAGAAATTATACCTCCTGTGCTCGTTCATAATTTAAACCGTAAACGTGTTTGTAATAATAATCCAGTTGCTTTACACTGACCTGTTTCTATGATCTGTATATCTTTTCCTCCACAATCTGGATCTAATAATACTCTTGGCTGGTTTCACTCCATGCGCTGTGTTCTCCGGTCAGTATAGATGTAATTATCCACAACAATTTGTACCAGATAGTCTGACTGGACTCAGGTAATAGGACTGATAATTATTGTCCGAGTTTGACAGCCGTAAAATCGATATGTACCCAATGGCCAATAGATGACAACTGTTCCGAATACTGCGTTTCCGGTTGAATGCGCATGCGTCTCTAATCCATCATCATCTGAAGCACAAAAATGTTGAATAAAATCACGTTAAAAAATTGATATTTCACAATAAAGAAAGTGGTTGTAGCCTTTCGTTGAAGATTGTGGGAGAAAGTTAAACTTTTGTCGACTGAATTTATGAGGAACAAATTATCAGTTACCTAGCTCCACGTACGCTCTCCATTAATTTGCCAGACGACATTTATAATTATTGCAAAAAATGTCCTCCCCACAAATTGTTCTTTTATTCTAAAACATTCGGGTTCCTTCTTTGTTAGAGGCAAAACAAATGTTATAAAGTGACAGTTAAACACATAAAAAATACAACTAAATTCCGCTGCACACGCAAAGGTGTTCCCGTTTAATCTCTGTTTTTTTAGACTTCACATTATAATTGTTAAGCCATAAAATACTTGTTTTGTGTACAGTAACCATAAAACATTGATGAAATTAATACCTTTTGCAACTGAAGCTATTATGTTAAAGACGCTGTGAGTCAAGCAAAAGCTGTCATGGTAAATGGTAGGTGTTTTCAAAAATATGGGCAATGGTTATAATCGTATTTTCTGCCCTGATGGAAATCCTAATAAATCCTCTAGGTGTAATACTTGTATACTTGTGATATAATGAAATCCTTAAATAAGAGATTATCTAATGAGAGTGTACGTACACGTTAAATCCCTTATAACTTATGAATTAATTATACGAGTAAGCAGATTTGGATACACAGAATTAAATAGGGAAGTCTGTACAAACGGCTGCCAACCATTAATCTGGATTAAAACTTAAACTGCAATACGCATTCATAACGTTAATTAGATTTTCAGGTTGTGGGCAATGAAAAATGACATTTGTATAGAATAGACGGAGATTTTGTTGTATTTCTATACCCTAGGTTTAAATTTGACACCCACTAAATAATAGGCGAAGGTGTTTACTGGTTTAACAGTCCAATACAGTGGTGTAGTCTAATTGAAAATACTGCTTTATTATTTAACACATTTAGCCATTTGAATAACAGGTATTTTGATCAGGTGTCAAGAATTTAATACAAATAACTTTTAAATTGAATTGTCATTTTGTCGAATATACCTATTTAACAGTCATACGTTATGATAATATGAGCCCAAGAAATAACTATCTAAGAATAGACGTAGTAGATGAATGGTTGGCACAGTTAGTAGATAATATGAGCCCAAGAAATAACTGTAGATGGATGGTAGAGTTGGCACAGTTAGTAGATGGATGAAATGAGTGCGTTAGTTTTGTACACAACTTAACGAAAAGATGTAAATATACACACACCCACTCACATCCTGATTTCGGAATAAAGAAGAAAATCTCCTCCTAACTCAACGTTATATATTTACTAAAGATAAGTATATACACAATGACACCAGTAGAAACTACTCCACGTAAAAAGTACAACTATACTTAGTTACTCGAAAATAGTTTGACAGTACTGTCACATTTTGAAAGTTTGAATTCAAAGCATGTTTGTTTATTTAATTCTGAGTCACGACGTACGTTCCGAGAAAGATGGCTTCTTATGATAGTACTATGCTGATGTTGACATCAAGGAGAATTTGTATCATAGAACACTAGTGTTGACAGCCATTCAGTACATATGTGATGTTATTTTCTTATTTGTCTTTATCTTTTTAAACCAACTGATTAATCTGCCATTAGAGCTTTAACATACCACAGTAAAACAGAACAGGAATGAGATGAGCATAGTTACACTGGACAAGTACAACATTGACTGTATAGTTACAATCACTGGACAAGTACAACATTGACTGTATAGTTACAAACACTGGACAAGTACAACATTGACTGTATAGTTACAAACACTTAACAAGTACAACATTGACTGTATAGTTACAAACACTAGACAAGTACAACATATAGTGGACTGTATAGTTACAAACACTAGACAAGTACAACATTGACTGTATAGTTACAAACACTAAACAAGTACAACATATAGTGGACTGTATAGTTACAAACACT
>ENA-OREC01001583-OREC01001583.1-marine-metagenome-genome-assembly--contig:-NODE-1583-length-11682-cov-12.278414_pt1 | contig 11682 bp, 9 predicted proteins | sample MGYA00248626_ERZ508543 | MGnify/ENA primary metagenome ERZ508543 (study PRJEB26211, sample SAMN05518279) | marine metagenome | isolation source: Puget Sound, Washington, USA | host: Bankia setacea... | reverse complement strand
AAACGTATGTGATTGTAAAGAGGGCATTCAAATAAATAATGATGATTAGTTTCGTTTTCACCGCAGACACAGTTTGGATTGTTGACATACTGTCAATGTTTGTAAAACAATGTTATACTTCTCACACACATATACTTTCAATGTAATAGATAATGTTTCCGACAATGCTATTTGTTACAGACTATCGTGTGACTGTCCCCATTATATATAAATAGTGTGCGTGCTGTAAGGCACATTAAACATTATAAAGTACATGTCCAGTCACTGAACTCATTTTACCTTGTTTTAGGAGCCTTATACAAACTGTAGCTGCGTCGCTGTCAATATGAATCAAACAGTTAGTATAGACGTGAAGGCATCCAGTGGACGGTGTGATGGTAACTGCAGTAACCTCACCATCCTACTACCGTGTCTGTTTGTAATGATGATAGCAGCATTTGTGCCCACCACACCAGGCTCTATGGCTACACTCAGGTATAAATCCAGAAAGCTCTCACAATCAAGTTATGTTAAAACTAAATACATGTAGCTGAACCTTCACCCAAGTTTAGTCTTAAGTCTTTTATAAATAAATTGAGAATTTGAAATTGAAGTTGAATTTACATAGAACAAACACATGACAAACACAATTGAAAGATGCCGACTTTGATGTGGTCATTGTAGAAATGACAGTTTTTTTTAAATGGTATCGCTTCACAATGAAGACATCTTTACATATTCACTTAAATATTGTCAAATCATAGTGGAAACAATTCAACTATGTTTATTGTTTTAAATTTTAGATGTGTCGACGATGATATCCGGCCGTTTGCTTTGGGCGTGAGTTGGGTGTTACTGCGTCTCCTTGGTTCGATTCCCGGTCCTGTGTTGGTAGGAAGTGTAATAGACAATGCATGCAGCCTCTGGACAGGTGGGACGTGTGGAAGCTCGGGTGTATGTTTGATGTATAGTAAAAACAAACTCTCCGTCGGTGTTATGTTATGGTGGGTTATTGTGACAGCCACGGCGGCTTTGTTGTTCTTTATCGCATCTATATTTGCCGGCAGACTTGTGACCAAAGGAGGTTCTCTTGACTTGAACTCGAAACATAACAAGAAACGGTCGTCCATTCCAGAATAAGTTCTCAACAAAACAACGTATATACAATTCATCTATTTAATTCAAACATGTAGTAAGACCACCTCCAAGCCTGACCAATGTTTGCTTACTCGACCTCGGTATGGCTTTGTTAAAAATATACACACTGGGTGCACGTTATCAGGTGGCATTTGTCTACATGTGTTCATGTTTTGTATAAGAGGTTATTAACTGGATACATTATTTACTCCATGTGCAATGTTATTGATCTTACTACTCATCACATACAGCCACCATCCTTATATAATACTTGTATTTGTAATCATACCTCTGAAATATAAATGTGTACGAATAGAAATAGTGGAAATGTAATAATTAAATATAACTATGTAAACTCGTTTGTATTGGCCAAACTGTTACAGGTACGTTGTTTCTGAATGGAAGGAATGGTAGTCAAGAGCCTATAACACAATATAGCTCATGTCTTTTATTCGTAAACTATTTGCATCAGTAAAATATAAAGAGCAACACGTTCAGAGGTTAATGCAACCAATCTCGTGAATATCAACAAAGCACATTACATTTGTATAAGTCTGTGCGCGGAGATTCACCAAGCGTTAACTACCAGGAACCACAAACGTATTACACAAAGTTCACTGTAACGAGCACGCAAACAAATAACTCCTACACATTTGGCATATACGTGTCATCATAAAAAAATCTAGTAAACTAATTGAAACTACTACTAAAGCGTATATTCAAAGTTTGTATGCTTGTTGAAATATGTTTTACGATAGCAATTTACTAATTTCGTCGATGTATGCGGTATGTATAAACTGTAAACACTTTCAAACAAGCCATACAAGCCATCGACGTTACAAGTATATGTATAGAGATAGAGGGGCACCAATCTTCATAAATAGTATATATCGAATTGAAACGATAAGAAGAGCAACTTTACATTACCAGAGATCAGTTTCGTCATGCATAGAAACAAGTGGAAACAACACTGTTTTACATATCTACATGTACATGCATATGCGAAAATAACATAAGTGAAGGAAACCAAAGGACTGTGTCAAGTTGGACAGTCAATGTTGGACAGTCAATGTTGGACAGTCAAGTTGGACAGTCAATGTTGGACAGTCAATGTTGGACAGTCAATGTTGGACAGTCAAGTTGGACAGTCAATGTTGGACAGTCAATGTAGGAAGTCAATGTTGGACGGTCAATGTTGGACGGTCAAGTTGGACAGTCAAGTTGGACAGTCAGTGTTGGAAGTCAATGTTGGACAGTCAATGTTGGACAGTCAAGTTGGACAGTCAATGTTGGACAGTCAATGTTGGAAGTCAATGTTGGACGGTCAATGTTGGACGGTCAAGTTGGACAGTCAAGTTGGACAGTCAGTGTTGGACAGACAATGTTGGACAGTCAATTTGGACTAACTTGAGTCGTTTAAAGTCGTTTGGACTAACCAATCAAACAAATATATGCATTTTTCCACAGAACCAATTGTAGTTTCAAAAATATGTTTATGTTTAATACCTTTCCAGAAAATGATAGTGTTCACCGTGTTTAAAATATATTTTTCAAGTAGATATATAAAGTTCTAACTTTCGTTTAGATATCGTCTTTGAAATAAAATAAAAAGAACAACCGACAACAATCACAACGGAAATCAAACCATTCAGTAACAAAACAATGAACATAACTACATGTTATGCACGAACCGCATTAAATAAAACCACACACAATGGCAAATGGCATTCTTCGACACTTTTAACAAAATGCTAGAGCTAGTGAGCAGTTCATGTAATCATTTATGAACAAAAAGGATAAAACATGATTTTTCGTCCGATACGTATCTATCTACTGTTCTTTGTAACCCATTGATTTCCCAGCTGATCCGTATCTATCTATCACTCTATTAAACCCATTGATTTCAGCGTATCAATATCCAACCAGTGTTCTGTTACCACGTTGAGTTCTCAGTTATTCCGTATCTAGCCCAAACGTTAAGCCAGTCGGTATCGAGGGTGATTCTAACAACTAGAAAGCACAGTAAGTACTTTAAGTCACAGCACCACTCGCAGGTTTTATGATTTAGACGACCAAGACGTATTCTTTTCAATGCTACAATAAACTGGAGACTTTGTACTTCGGTATTCGTGCATGAGACGTTTAAGCCGAAAGACTAGGTAGGTAGAATTAGAAGCCTTACTGACGAACATGGATGTGATACAATCCTGGAAATGTTGTTTTTTTTGGCAACCCCTCTGTATCCTCCATCCTTTTTTCCGCGTACCTAATTCCCTGGTTGAACTCTATTTACGCATGGTTCATCCACAGTTCATACTTCCCCTCACATTACACTGCAAGCTTTACTTCCATTTTCGTCATCTTGGTCCTCATCAACGGATCCATTGGTTCCTTTGTCTGAATTGCATGTTTCACTTTGAGCGTGTGCATTACCGTTTGTTTGTACGTCAGTGTTTGATACACTTGCCTGGGCTCCATTACGCTTATTATTTTTCGCAGACTTTCTTAATGATAATTGAGTTCGTCCGGAAGAATGAGGGTTGTACGAGTTTGTCAAGAAGGAAAACGGTGAGCTTTTGGGTAATGCCTTCTTCTTCGACGGCGACGGTTTGTCAGGACCCCTTAACATTCTGGATGATGATGTTAAGTCGATGTTTTGTAACTCCTCTAACAATAGTTCCAGCTTTTCATCGCTTCTAGCCTTTTCTTGGATAGACATAGTTAAACGATCTTCCAATTGTTTCATACGCTTATCCTTGTCATTTAGCTCGTCCTTGAGTTTCGCGTTCTGAAATAGGAAGACTTGATCATATAAATATCGAATTACCAGTGACAGCAACAATGTCGTGTTTAGAAATAAAATAAAAATAAGAAGTAAATGAATTAGATAATGGTAAAATAGTAAGCGTTTCGCCTCATGGCATGTTATTGAGCTTTTATAAAGAGTTCATCTTATTTTGAAATATTTCAACAACTTATTACTTCAGACTGGTAAATAAAGTATGATTTATACTGAATCAACTAATTGGAGAGGAAGAATATGTCTATACTAAAATTAGGAAACATATTATAAATATATTAAGCTACCTTCTCTTTTTTTTTAGCGTTCGACTTTTGTCGGTTCTGCGTGGTCATTCGGATTTTCATCCCCGCCACAACGGCCAATGACCTCCGACTTCGAAGGATTTTCTACCCCAGATTTTATCCATTACATTTATTTTCCTATCTTAATTCTTGAGAAAAAGCCAGTATTTTCCCTTTTGAATGTTCAGTGCTAAACAAGGGCATTGCTGGTACCATTGTTATAACGTCTTTGATATGACGCGGTCCTTGACTGGGGATTGAACCCGGGACCTCGGGCACTCGAAGCCAGCACTATACCACAAAGCTATCGAGGAGGCGGTTAAGCTACATTATTAGTGTGATTATTTTGTTTGCTCTGGGGCTATATGTTAACTTATTATCAATTTTTGGGGGAAAATATCAACTGAATTTGCCAAGATTATTAATGCTGCTAACGCCGAACAAATACTTCTAAACTGTAACAAAAATGAATACGGGCATACTCATTACAAATGTAAACTGAAATAATGACTAAGGTGTTCAATAACTGTTATATTTGTCTAGGCAGCAGGTGTGGTCAAATAGAAATTTAAAAGTAAAATTCTAGAATCGATTATCATGTACCAACCCATCCCACCTTACCTCGTTCTTAAGTCTGTCTAACAACATCTCTTTAGCAGTAATTGTAGCCGACGATGACGCAACTTGTGTTCTATATCGTTGTACTGTGGCATCCAGAAGACTGATTTTATCGACCAAATGCCTTCTTGCCAACTGCCTATAATTAAGAACAAGCTGTAGTTATATCTCAGGTCGTTCATATCTAACATAGTACATTGATAAACATTATCTTAATACTAAACAAACGGAATAGTCGTCTGATTACTGTATTAAAGTGATCAAATGAAGAAGTATATCGAACACTTGTAAACGTTACAGTTCTAATCGATATTAAATAAGGTACAAGGTAAAACTCGCCCCCTTTCACTCGTCATATATATATTGTATTACCACTAATTTGCTAAGAAAAATATTCTAGTGTAATTGGAACATTCGCTTTGAAATTGTTATAATTAATGATGACGATTGCGGTGTTGTACAACGACTTCTGAAGATATTGTTGTGATCAATTTGCTGAAATGAATCTCCTATAAACAAAACGATGCTTGGCAAACGAGATTGATGTATACAGTTAAAATTGCTAGAGTGAACTGACACATAGTAACAGTCTAATCTCTGTACGTATTGCTTAGTTTAGATTACGTTGTTGTTAAATAAGAATATATATGTATATATATATATATATTTATATGCGTTAATGAACGTGCTAAACAATGTGTCACCGAGGTAGAGTTATGGTTCTGAAAAGCTGAATGTAAAACCTAAGCACTCAGGGTAAAGGTAGTCCATCAATCAAAATTACCCAAATCTATGATACAAAGAATTAGTCTAAATCATAAAGATACCACATTAATACAAACACTGCCAGTGGGTCAACGGGCAAAAACAGTTGAGCGTGTAACGTAACAACGCGTTGCTCTTAGCTAATCTATGATGCGCTTTAACAAATATGTCAACACAGGCAGATATAATTCATCAGTAAACTACTGAGTGATAGTCAAACGTTTTAGTAAGAACGTGTATTATACCAATTACGGCGAGCTTTAGTTGAGGCTTCAGGTGAATTAATGGCGTTAGGTAAGTTTTCTGTTTCATCGAACACTTCTCCGATGTCCTTCTCACTCTCTGCTCGCTCAACACTCCTCTCCAGATCTTGTCTTATCGTAAGTAAGTCCTGAAATGGAAAGCCGAGATAACATAACCGTCATTATTTAAAATAACATATATATATATAAAGCACTATATAGTTAACATAGAATTACAAACAAATAAATAGAACAGAACTGACCCTCTTCGTTTCATACTTGAACAGTTACAGTTCTATGTCATGACCAACAGACGAACAATTACAGTTCTACGTCATGACCAACAGACGAACAGTTACAGTTCTACGTCATGACCAACAGACGAACAGTGACAAACCCGGATGCCTTCATTCAACCACAAGAATGGTACCGCGTCACATCTATTATTTTCAGAATTGTGTTTTGGAAGGAAAATTTCGATTCCCTGCTTTGCACTACACACCTTTGACGTTTGATGTGTCATTCAAACGTGTATCTCACCGTTTTCTACATATCTAAGTACATCGTTTTTGTCTTGAAACAAACCGGTTAAATGTCATATATGAACAATATTAACATTCACATGACCTTCGTCTTGGTCCGTAGATTACAAATATTTACGTAGTCTGTCAACCATGGCTCGAATCTTGGATTAAGTTGATTCAACGTGTATCATAAAAACGCTTTGTTGTTCTTTGGGAACTGTAATATCATTCAATCGTATTACAAGACTGACACGCAATCATTATTTCATACTACGCTTGAAAGTCAATACAATAAATGCATTAAGGTGATCACCTTCGTCGGGGTGACAGTTTTGATTGGCAGCAAAGTGCAATACAAGAGATTATTCAGAGATAGGATTATGATTTAAACAAACGGGTTGATGATTGATAAAATAGAACATGGATTGGTATGCTTATGTTTAAAATGACAGCTGTACTTCTCTAATTTGCAATTTTAAGCCTTAAATAAAACAAACAATACGTGCAATAAAGCAAATGTTTTATTAAAGTTATGCCACTATTAGTAATTATAATAGTACCATGTCATAGCCTAATGTAGGCGTGTGTAACCATCAGGTGATGATAGAGTAGAAACAAACGTGTGAAATGCTAGAAGGGAGGTAGAGCATTAAAGTGATATTCTTGCAATAGAAATTGTACTTTATCATGCCACAGACAAATGGATGATGGCGCTGTTAGAGCAGACAACACTGTAAATGATACTTTATCCAAAAAAACATTACTCGGTCCTCGCAAAACCCAGATAAAGATTAACTATAGACAGATTAGTCTCCTGGGGATATACAATACACAATTAATTAATATACCTTTAATCGGATTTCTCTTAGACCTTCTACAATACAATTCTTTGCTGCTCCATAACATGTATTGTATGACAGTTGTTTTTTGTGTTTACGGTGTTCGCATGTCGTTTGTCGATTGTCGATTTTCATTGGCAACGAAACGGTTGGCATTTGGTCGTCATATGACCTTAACAGTGACTCGTTTCTAGCATAAGCTTTTTACATAACCCTGTGCTTCTTTTGTTTTAACGATTTCGATAATTAACATTTACATGTCAGGAATATTATCATTACTTCATGCAACATTGGATGAAATAAATCAATGGAGAGTCAATCGTTTAACACATATTGATGATAAATTGATCATCAGCATTGTAGAGATAATATTTCTGAAAGTTGTGATACAAAAAGAGTGTGTAGATGAAAATAGTTTATACCTAACAGTACACTGATGGAAAAATGATTAAATGATTTGATGACAGAAACCATTGAAGATCATTAGAGCGGTTAAAGCAGGGAACATTGTTAATATGTGATACTTGGCGGTAAACGACTAGTGGGGTTCGGTTGATGGAAGTTGTCATTTATCATGTCACATGGAAGTTGTCATTTATCATGTCACATGGAAGTTGTCATTTATCATGTCACATGGAAGTTGTCATGTATCATGCCACATGGAAGTTGTCATTTATTATGTCACATGGAAGTTGTCATTTATCATGTCACATGGAAGTTGTCATTTATCATGTCACATGGAAGGTGTCATTTATCATGTCACATGGAAGTTGTCATTTATCATGTCACATTGAAGTTGTCATTTATCATGTCACATGGAAGTTGTCATTCATCATGCAACATGGAAGGTGTCATCTATCATGTCACATGGAAGTTGTTATTTATCATGTCACATGGAAGGTCATTTATCATGCCACATGGAAGTTGTCATTTATCATGTCACATGGAAGTTGTCATGTATCATGTCACATGGAAGTTGTCATTTATTATGTCACATGGAAGTTGTCATTTATTATGCCACATGGAAGTTGTCATTTATCATGTCACATGGAAGTTGTCATTCATCATGCCACATGGAAGTTGTCATTTATCATGTCACATGTCTTCAAAAATATTTCCGTTGCAGACATGTTATGATAAGAGTTTTTAAATCATGAATTATGTCTATTGTCGATCAATATGTCTAGAGATCTAGTCTATATGAGGCCCCAGAGCTACTGCACAAAACGAATGTACTTTCCACAAGTGTTGCAAGAGTTGAGTCACATCATAATGTCTTGAACAATAACGGACAACTAAACGTCAATGTTCAACAAGCAAACCGGTTCCCTTTCAGTAATGCAATTGTAACGATAACTATTTTGTTTTGTATATATTTTTGATGGTACATGCTGTTTTTAATTGTCGCACAAACAGTTTAAGTCGGTTTACCCTATTTTACTGCACTGGCATCGTTTTGAGAGTGTGTGTTTTCTGTTGGTATTGACCAGAGACTCAACGATAAGTATGTTAATACACGAGATGACGTCATTTAAAATTGCGACGGTATTTAAAAAAACGCAAATTTCGCCTCGACGTCCAATCAAAATGGATGTTACAAAGGGAGTGCGGTAGAAAATACGATTACGTTCACCAAACAATTTTACGGACAAAACCGACACAACGCCCCTGAACTACTATGTCGTTGAGGAAAGCAAAAGAAACGTACGTGGTTGAGAAACTCAATTTCCTGAGATCTTCGCTTCACCAAGGACTCTCTCTTCTCAAGCATCACTTCTGCTTCCTCCACCTATATAACAAGTAACGGAATGACAACACATTCAAACATCATATTATGAATTAAAGTAACTATGTAACTATTAAGTGCGTACTATGTTTGCGAAAAGAAAAATGGAAAGAGAATTTACCGTAGTTTTTTCCGCATTTATATATCAAATGTATCGTATTTTAAGACAACAATCAAGGGACTTAAATTATGTTCTTACTTTGGAGAGTCCCATCTTCCTACATTATATCTCTAACTAATGAAACTTTACGAATATGCCTGATATATTAGAAGTACAATCACCATGAACAACCAGTTAAAAACTGTAAACAATTGATTTCAATGATTACGTAATAATACAAAGTATCCTTCTAGAAATACGGAATGAGCAAATGTCAATATACTGTATCATGTCTAACTCCAACTCACTTCTTTCTCTTGAACCTTCAGCTTACTGTACCACTGAGCGAGAGATTCTTCTTTGTCCAGTAGCTCTTGTTCACTGTCGAGAAGTTTCTGTTTCTTCTCCAAATGAGCCATGTTTTCTCCAAGCTTCTTTAGTTGTCTTGGATAATCAGGGTCGTCTGCAACATCAGGGGCACTGCAACAGACAACACATTCTCTCTTTACTATTATGTAAAGGAGGCAAATGTTTACTACACTATTAATGTCGACAAGCAACCACATGTAGAGAGCTTTAATTCCATACTAGTGGTTTTAACAGTTCGTGTATGTAACAATGTTGGTGTGAGGTAGAGAGAGTGTAGAAGTGTTTCCTTCACATAAAACTTGATACGGTTATGTAGAGGTCGCGTCCCCATAGCGGACATCATACCAGATACATAGGTTGACTCCAAAGTATGAAGTTCCAAGACCTAGTTATCTCACCATCAGCAAGACAAATGATATTACACATGTACGAGTTTAGCAAACGATAGATAATGCTTTGATGTCCTTTTGTATTTACTAATTAATAATAATTATCAGTAATACGATTTACGTCGTGGGTTTTGAATCCTTGATCTCTGTTTACAGTTAGTTTATACTAATTTATGTTTAGTTCGATTGTGTAACAAGCACTTATTTGCTTATGTAAATCACGCTCGAATCCGTTCCTGGAACCAACCAGTACAGTTCTAGTACTATATCGTAACTACAGAAACCAGTAAGAGTGTGTTATATTAAGAAAGACACATTGTTTGGTTATTGTATCGTTTCGATAAACAATTGATATACATTCTTTAAAATGACAAAGTAGTTACCCCACACATTCCGTTAATGCTGTGGCTTTTGAAATTGTGTTCAATGTGGCTATGGCAACGAATGGAAACTGTGATGTTGTAATACGACAAAAATAAGAAACTCTAGCCGAACCTGTACTTAAGACCAGTTGTCAGATGAGACTACATTAAATTACATTAAAGAGACAACCTTGCTTTGGGGACTGGGCCGAGTGTTTAATTTATATAAAATTGATGACAGCCAAGGGTACTCATTAATAAAACTGTTTTGGGGCTGTCATTGGTAACATGTTGAAATACACCAGTGTAGTTTGTCGTATGGTTTTCACATTACAACATTAGTATATACGTGAGTAGTTGTCGTGTTGATATGTGTACATTTTCCATTTGATCATGTTCGTTAATTATACATGTGTTAACTTGACAAGAAAGCATTCTAAAGCAATAATTTACTCTTAACGAATACCAATTTACTAGCATCTCGGAGGTTAAAAACCAAACTGATGTAACTGCTATCAAGTAAAGAAACAGGTAGAACATAATTGATTCCATCTTTCGAAGCATTCTGTACACGTCTTTACCTTCATTTATTATTGAAGGAAACGAGCTGGAAAATACATGTTACGGTGTGTAGGTAAAGGAACCAGAAGAATGTCGACAAAGGGGTTTATTGGTTGTGTGTTTAGCAATTAAAGGCGTATAGTCGAAGCGATTCGTGAATAAATAGTTCAGAATGTGGTAAAAGCATGACATGTTGCTTAGTAGTTGTATATGTCATGGAGAACATTTTCAGATATGGACCTAATCTGAAAATTAAAATTGGCGGGAACGGCAGCCATTCTAAAAATGGCGGACGTTGGATTTCTATCAAATATTTCAAAAGTCATAGCAATTGTAATAGATAAGTTATTGACATGACCCTTGGTAAATAGAGTAACAGTACTCATACCAATAGCCGCGTTGAACAAAATTTGTGAAAATATTATTGATATCGAATGGCGGCCATCTTGAAAAATCATGTAAGTGTAAATTTGGTTTAGATCTTGAACAAAATGTTACCCACCTGACTTTGTTACTTGATTGTATCCTCAATCATAATATAAAGTGAAACAATCTATATAAATGCATATCAACTCTTGTGTCAACTGAACAAAATAATATCTAAACCAAATTTACACTTTCGTGATTTTTCAAGATGGCCGCCATTCGATTTTAGTAATATTTTCATAAAATTTGTTCAATACGGCTATTGGTATGAGCACTGTTACTCTATTTACCAAGTGTCATGTCAATAGCTTACCTATTACAATTGCTTTAACTTTTTGAAATATTTTATAGAAATCCAACGTCAGCCATTTTTAAAATTTCAATTTTCAGATTGGGACCCAAATGTTCTCCATGACCTATATTACAATTATGCAAAATGTCATGCTTTTACCACATTCTGAACTATTGTGCTTAAAATCTGCACGGATCGCTTGGACTAGT
>ENA-OREC01001582-OREC01001582.1-marine-metagenome-genome-assembly--contig:-NODE-1582-length-11682-cov-94.763809_pt1 | contig 11682 bp, 7 predicted proteins | sample MGYA00248626_ERZ508543 | MGnify/ENA primary metagenome ERZ508543 (study PRJEB26211, sample SAMN05518279) | marine metagenome | isolation source: Puget Sound, Washington, USA | host: Bankia setacea... | reverse complement strand
AACTCAGACCTAACACCGACATTGTTAGCGTTATTCGGGTTTAGAGGTAGGCTGATCGCCCTCTTCAGCAGGCGTATCTTTACTCTCGGAGGCTCCTGGCTTAGGGGTACCCGCACCGGCAAAGTTCTGCCAAATATTCATGTTTTTTTCCATCATCTGGTTAAACACATTCATCGGCGATGTCGTTTCCATAAACTCCTGCATAACCCCCTGGAACGCATCTTGGCGCTCAAGAAATGCCGACACACTCTGCTCTAAGTATTGCCGCATAAACACTTGCATGTCGGTGCCATAGAATCGAATAAGTTGTTTCAATACTGTTTGCGTCAGTATCGCTTGCTGGTCGCTCGCTTCTTGCTCGCTGATAATTTGCAGGAGAATGCTCTTGGTTAAGTCATTCTCGGTTTTTGAGTCGATAACAATAAAATCATCATGCTGCATAACCAGTTCTTTAATGGTTTCCAAGTTAACGTACTGACTTTTAGAGGTGTCGTACAACCGTCTGTTTGGATACTTTTTTATGACTATCACAGTTATCTCTCAACTTGTTTACGAATTAAACTACGTCTTCACTTTTTTGCTCGGCAGGCTCGGTCACCGGCTCGAGGCGGACCTTCACATAGGCTCCAGGCGCATCTTCTACTGGTGTATATTGCTGGCCTCCCATTGCTGGCGGCACTACTTTTTTACCCGCAAACAACACCAACCATTGGTGCCAATCTGTCCACCATGAGCCCTCTTGCTGCTTTGCCCCCGCCAACCACCGCTGGTGATTTTCTGTCATTTTAGCGTTTACCCAGTGCGGATATTTCCCCTTACTTGCCGGATTAACGACACCCGCGACATGACCAGATTCAGTTAACACAAATCGTGTCTCCCCCCCTAACAATAGCGCACTACGATAGGCAGCAGGCCACAATACTATATGGTCTGCCATAGCCGCTAGGCAATACGCAGGGGTTTTAATAGCGTTTAAATCTACAGCAACACCTTTTACGGTAATGCCTCCTGCCTGGACTAAGTTGTTTTCCAAGTACATATTACGAAGATAGTACAGATAAGCGGGCCCTGGAATATTGGTTGAGTCTGAGTTCCAGTAAAGAATATCGAAAGGGGTCGGGTCTTTACCTTTGAGGTAATTTTCGATGAAGAAAGACCAGAACAGGTTATTTTCCCTCAACAAGCTAAAGCTAAGGGAAAGAATACGTCCGTCCAAAAAGCCCTTCGACTCAACCACCTGCTCAATAAGTGGATACATTTGTTCTGAAATAAAATTACCGACCTCACCGGGCTCAGAGAAATCGAGCAATGTTGTCAAAAAAGTCAAAGACTTTATGCGTGTATCCCCTTGCGACAAGAGCCAGGCCTGCGTCACCGCCAACAGGGTGCCGCCCACGCAATAGCCCGCCAGATTAATCTCGCTGTTACCGGTGACCGACTCGACAACGTTCAGCGCAGCCAATACCCCGTGACCGACATAATCGTCAAACTCTAAGCCCTTCAACGACTCATCGGGGTTCACCCACGACACCATAAATACGGTATACCCCTGTTCTACCAACCAACGAACGAGGGATTTTTTTTCATCCAAATCCAGTATGTAATATTTATTGATGAAAGGTGGGATAATCAGCAGCGGAGTTTCGTAAACGTGTTCTGTAGAGGGAGAGTACTGAATTAACTGTATTAACTTATTTTGATAAATAACTTTTCCCGGCGTATAAGCCAAGTCTTCTCCAAGCGTGAAGGCATCCAGATTAACTTGATTGATTTTAAATGCCTCGGTAGGACTATTGTCCAAATCCCGCATAAAATTATCGATGCCCTTAGCGAGGTTTTCTCCCTCGGTGGCCAATATCTCACGGCAGACTTCGGGGTTTGTTAATACATAGTTACTCGGCGCCATGGAGTTTATAAACTGACGGGTATAAAACCTCACCTGCTCTTCCAGCTTTTTATCGTCGAATTCGAGCGTGTCCACCATTTGATGCATGTATTCAGCATTTAACAGGTAGGCTTGCTTTATGTAGCTAAACATTGGGTTGCCGCTCCAATCACCATCGACAAAGCGTTTATCATCCTTTTCTTCAACTACAACCGGTTCAACCGCCTGCCCCATCATAGCCCGCGCCGCGTTTTGTAAAAGCTCCTGCTGTTTTTCCATAAAATGCAGCTGCTGTTTAACAAATTGCTCGGTATTAACTTTAACGTTGGGTAGCTTGGCGCTTACGCTGTCCAGTTTGGGCGAAGAGTTCTGCGCCAACACGTCGGCACTGAATTGGCTGCGCACAATGCGTTGCACAACCTCTTTCATCATGTCGTTAAACACGCCACCAAATTTATCTAAGTATTGCAATACCTCGGTACGCTCCTGGTCGAGCATAGCGTATAACTCCTTTTTAAAGACCTCGCACTATTTAATGGTCCAGCCGCCATCCAGCACTATTGATTGCCCTGTTAAATTTTTCGCTGCCGCAGAAAGACAATATTTAACCGTTTCAGCAAGCTCATCCATTTCGATAAACGCTTTTTTTGGCATGGGTTCAAGCATGATTTTATTGATGACCTCAGCTTCCGACATGCCGTGCTCCTTCGCTTGCTGCGCTATCTGTTTTTCTACAAGTGGGGTTTTTACATAGGAAGGGCAAATAGTATTAATGGTGATATCAAACTCGGCCGTCTCTAAAGCCACCACCTTGGAAAAGCCCAAAATACCGTGCTTTGCTGCCACATACGCGCTCTTATAGGGTGAAGCAACAAGCGCGTGAATGGAACCTATGTTAACAATTCGACCAAAGTTGCGCGCTTTCATGCTAGGCAACAGCGCCCGGGTTAACATTGCTGGCCCAACCAGCAGCACCTCGGTAAGCAAGCGCCAACGGTCTGCTGGAAAAGCCTCCAATTTCGCCACATATTGAAGGCCCGCATTATTAATTAATACGTCTATATCACCAACAGCCTCAACGACTGAATCGATCGCCGTTTGAGAGGATACATCTAACGCCAGCGACCGAGATTTGTGGCCCTGCGCGCAAATCTCGCTGCTTACGGCTTTTGCCGCATCCAAATTTAAGTCGGACACAACAACCTCAACCCCGGTAGCCGCTAGTGCCATCGCGAGAGCCCTGCCGATACCGCTGCCGCCCCCAGTAATTAAAGCTTTCTTTACAGCAGTAACACTTTCTTCGACCATCGCTGAACCCTCCTCCACACACGAATAAAGCATTGTACTCCTGGCGAGGGTTACACCGTTATGTCTAAGCGGCTATTAATTGATCCATCTAAGGGGGCACCCCATTAATTGCTTACGGCCTCTGGCTTTGCCTGCGGTTCATGCGCAAAACAAAATTTACAGACACGCTGATAGCCTGTCGAAAATTTTAACGTCATACATGAATCGCACGCAAAGCCCCCGAAGGGCGCGCAGAGGGTAAAACCAATGAATAGAGGTGCCCTAAGGAAGTACAGCTTCCTGGCTAGTCAACACTTCCTTGGTGAATGCCAATAGGCTAGAGCTACCCACTGCCACCTGCACATCGACAGGAATTTCATAGAGCAACCAGTCGACCGACCAACGGGACGTCATACCTGGCAAAATAGCCCGAAACGCGCCCTGCTGCTCTATTTCTATGTATGGGTTCTGGTTGTCTGCATGGGCGTAAATTTCCACCTCGGCTTCGCCGGGAGCAATTTCGCTTATTTCAATTTGAGGGAATTTTTTCAAAAACAGTAGGCCCTTATTCACATTCGCCAACCAACCCTCGGTGTGATTGGCAAATATTTTGGGAATACCGGTTAATTTCTTGGGATTATACTCGTACCAATAGTGCCCATGAGCAAACACCGCATTACAGGTTGAGTGGATCTCTGGCGCGCCCAGTGAAGAATAAAAAGTAACGCCACCTGCTGTTCGGCTAATTTCCCAAGGGGCCATGGTGATAATACTATCGGTCTCGTTAACGATGGCATATTCAACCCGTATACCCTCATTTATCGGGCGAATGGTTTTTGTCAGGCGTATGCCCAAACTTTCATCCAGCTCACTTCTTACCGCTAAACATTGAGCAGAGTGCTTAAGCAAGTCATAGCGAGATTCATCCAAGACTTTCGGTGGGGGCCAACCCCACAGAGATTGGGGCGATGGCCAAAAGGTTGATCCGGTTTGAATGCCTTCCGCTAGGAGCGCATTTTGAGAATTGTATTCGAATGATGTAATTCGACCACCGTTTAGGCTTAATGAAATTTGTCGGCCACAGGAAATCAGTTTTAACGCGTTCTGCTTAATATCCACGCAAACTCCTAACGCACAGATTCCTTCCCTGAAGATAACTGCTCAACCTCAACAATCAACAAAAGTCAGCCACCGCACATTGGCCACTTTTTGTCAGAGAATAGAATTTTTTATTGTTATCATTTTCGTCGCCCCGCTTTTCAACACGGAGAAACGGTCTCGGCAAGTCTTGTTGCTCCCGGCTGTTTATAACAGCCAATCGAACAGAAAACAAATCCGACTGAAAACATTAAATAACACGCCACCATTCCCCTGTATTTGCTCAATAAAGGGGCAGAATTAAGGGCAACCGCTCACCCAATCCAGCTGTCGGATAGGTGGCAACCATTAGGGGTAGGTAAGTTGATCAACATCAGTGCAACCAGTTTTTTTATTCAAAATGCTGCTAATTATTTCAATATCTCCTAAAATGGCCGCCGCTCGTGACGATTGGTATCCGCTTCGTTTACCGGAAGAATCTTTTCTGGGGGTGACTGACCATGCACATAGCACATCTGCATGGTCAGCGCATAACAAAAGATTTTTTTCTAGTAACCAATGCTGGAATGACGAGAGCTAAAAGGTCAAACATAAGGCCTAACAAGCGCCACAGAGTTAACAGTTACTAACCAAAGGAGTGTCTGTACGAGCCTATGGCTCTGGAATGCCATTCAAAAGCATATAGGGAGTGCACTGCAATCCACATCTGTAGCGCCAAGAACACCTCCACACATAATGCTCCTCCCAAAGCGGCTTCCACCAGACCTTATATAACTACAAAAATTAAGTAAGCATTAAGGCGGCAGTTTCATGCAATTATCGACTCTGGATATCTCCATTATCTGCTTCTATCTCGCCTCTACAATTGTTATTGGCTTGATATTGAAGAGAAAAGCATCAAAAAATCTCGACTCCTATTTCCTAGGCGGCAAGACTTTACCCTGGTACATGCTGAGCCTTTCCAACGCTTCAGGCATGTTCGACATTTCCGGTACCATGTGGCTCGTTACCCTACTATTCGTATACGGCCTGAAAAGTATGTGGATTCCGTGGTTGTGGCCAGTCTTCAACCAAGTGTTTCTCATGGTATTCCTCTCGCTCTGGCTGCGACGCTCAAACGTACTAACAGGTGCCGAGTGGATTCGCACCCGCTTCGGTGATGATCTAGGGGGCAAGCTTTCCCACGGTATCATTGTTGCCTTTGCGCTTATCAGTGTGCTGGGCTTCCTCGCCTACGGGTTTGTGGGTATCGGTAAATTCATGGAAATTTTCATTCCATGGGAAAACGTATCGCCGTATGTACCCTTCGAAGTATCCGCACAATATGTACCGCACCTCTACGGCATTGTATTTACGTCAATCGCAACGTTTTACGTAATGCTCGGCGGTATGCTGAGTATTGTTTGGGCTGACCTGCTGCAGTTCACCATCATGACGGTTTCAGCGGTAATCATTGCCGTGATCGCGATGAATAATGTGTCGCCGGAAGCCTTCAACGCCGCCGTACCGGATGGCTGGACCAACCCATTCTTTGGCTGGGAGTTAGGCTTAGATTGGACAAAAACCATTCCTGAAGTGATGAATAAAATTAACTCTGATGGCTACGAGCTGTTCAGCATTTTTGTCATGATGCTGCTGTTCAAAGGGGTGCTTATCAGCGCCGCTGGCCCAGCCCCCAACTACGATATGCAAAAAATTCTCGCCACCAAATCTCCGCGAGAAGCGGCGAAGATGAGCGGGTTTGTGTCCGTAGTACTTATGCCTATTCGTTACTTAATGATCGCCGGCTTTACCGTTCTTGCCCTGGTGTTCTACTCCGAGCTCGATTTGCAATCCGGCGCCGATGTGGACTTCGAAAACATTTTGCCCGCCGCAATCAAGCAGTTCGCACCGGCTGGGGTAATGGGTTTACTTCTCGCGGGGCTACTAGCGGCCTTTATGTCCACCTTTGCCTCAACCGTTAACGCGGCACCGGCTTACCTTGTTAACGATATATACAAGCGTTACATAAACCCTGAAGCCTCAGCGAAAAAACTGATACACATGAGTTATGCCGTGTCAGTTGGCGTTGTTTTAATCAGTACGTGCATTGGCCTTTTCGTATCTAGCATTAATTCGGTATTACAGTGGATCGTATCCGGTTTATGGGGCGGCTACACCGTGTCTAACGTGCTTAAGTGGTATTGGTGGCGATTCAATGGCATGGGCTACTTCTGGGGCATGCTCGTGGGTATTCTCTGCGCATTGATCGTACCGCCTATCCTCTCGGCTATTTTCCCCGGCACGCCTGGCGACATACTGCCGCTTTACAGCTTCCCGGTTATTTTAGTTGCCTCTTCTCTGGCCGCGGTATTCGGCAGCATCTATACCGAACCAGAAAATGAAGAACGACTGAAAGAGTTCTATAAGAAGGTTCGCCCCTGGGGCTTCTGGAAACCAGTACACGACAAGGTTGCCGCCGAAAACCCTGGGTTTACCCGAAACCCCAATTTCGGTCGCGACATGCTCAATATCACCATTGGTATTGTGTTACAAACCTCGCTAGTAGCCTTGCCAGTATTCTTTGTTATTAGGGAATTTTACTCCGCCGCCATTACTGCTGCCCTCGCCGCTGGCGCTGGCTTGATTCTATGGCAAACCTGGTACAAAAAATTATGCGACTGGCCAGAAGAAGAAATGGCTCGCGAGCAGTCTGCGAAAGCAAGGGCCGCTGAATAATACGGTGCAAAATCGGCTTTCAGGTTTTTCCTTCAGCATAACAAATGCTGCAATGGGAAAAACCTGGGGGCCGCTGCTACCTGCGCAGTGCAGTGCAGTCACCAACGTATTCACAAAACCAACATTATAATAAGAAAAAATGGAGCGTTGCGAGCAAGCGATTTTAACCTCTTGCTCAAACCGCTCTCATTATTTTAATTACCAAAATCACTAGCTAAGGTACTAACTGAGATGAAATTTGGCCATTTTGACGACGTCGCGAAAGAATACGTCATCACCAACCCCCAAACTCCTTACCCATGGATAAACTATCTGGGCAACGAAGACTTCTTCAGCCTTATGTCCAACACAGCAGGCGGCTACACTTTTTATAAAGATGCCAAGTTCCGCCGACTCACCCGCTACCGCTACAACAACATCCCCGTCGATAACGGCGGAAAATATTTTTATATTAACGACGGTGGCGACGTTTGGTCTCCAGGCTGGAAACCCGTAAAAGCTGAGCTCGACAAATACTCCTGCGCACACGGCATGAGCTATACCCGTATTACCGGAGAACGCAATGGCGTTGAAGCTGAGGTCACTTACTTTATTCCGCTAAAAACCTGGGCGGAAGTTCAAAAAGTAAAATTGACCAACAAGTCGAGCGAAACCAAAAAACTGAAGTTTTTCTCCTGGGCCGAATGGTGCCTGTGGAATGCCGAAGACGATATGCAAAACCTTCAGCGCAACCTATCCACCGGTGAAGTAGAAGTGGAAGATTCGGTTATCTACCACAAAACAGAATTTAAAGAGCGTCGCAATCACTATGCGTTCTACTCGGCAAACACGGCTATTCAAGGCTTCGATACCGATCGCGATATATGGAAAGGTCTGTACAACGACTATGACCGCCCCGACGCAGTATTTGAGGGTAAGCCTCGCAACTCCGAAGCCCACGGCTGGTCTCCCTGTGCGTCGCACTACATTGAGGTTGAATTAGCACCAGGCGAAGAAAAAGACCTGATCTTTGTACTCGGCTACATCGAAGTAGAGCCAGAGAACAAGTGGGAAAGCAAAGGTGTTATCAATAAAGAGCCAGCGAAAGAACTGATTGCCCGCTTCGACACCGTCGAAAAAGTGAATGCCGAACTGACCAAACTCAGTGATTACTGGACGGACCTACTGTCAACGTATTCGGTTGATTCTGGTGATGACCGACTCGACCGCATGGTGAATATCTGGAATCAATACCAGTGCATGGTGACATTCAACATGAGCCGCTCGGCCTCGTTTTTTGAAACCGGTATTGGCCGCGGCATGGGTTTTCGAGATTCCAGCCAAGATTTAATCGGCTTCGTGCATCAGGTACCGGAACGTGCCAGAGAGCGTATTATCGATATTGCCTCAACACAGTTTGAGGACGGCTCTGCCTACCACCAATACCAGCCCCTAACAAAGCGCGGCAACGACACTTTAGGTGGCGGCTTTAACGACGACCCCCTATGGCTAATTCTGTCGACAACAGACTACATCAAAGAAACCGGAGACTTCGGCATTCTTGACGAGCAAGTGCCGTACGACAACGACGAAAGTAAAGCCACCAGCCATTACGAACACCTGAAGCGCTCGTTCTACTTCACGGTTAATAATTTGGGCCCCCATGGTCTTCCACTTATCGGGCGCGCCGATTGGAACGACTGCCTGAACCTCAACTGCTTCTCGGAAGACCCTAACGAATCCTTCCAAACCACCGGCAATAAAAAAGGTTTCACGGCTGAATCCTTAATGATTGCAGGCTCCTTTGTTCTGTACGGAAATGAATTTATCAAACTGTGCAAAACCATCGGCAAGGAAGACGATGCAGCTGAAGCCCAGAAACATGTTGACGCGATGATAGCCGCCGTTAAAAAAGACGGCTGGGACGGAGACTGGTACCTGCGCGCCTACGACTATTACGGCAAGAAAATCGGCTCTAACGAAAACGAAGAAGGTAAAATCTTTATTGAATCACAGGGTTTCTGTGGCATGGCCGGTATCGGTCAGGAAGACGGCTTAGTGCAAAAAGCCATGGATTCAGTAAAAGAGCACCTCGACAGCGATTACGGCATTGTGTTGCAGCAACCCGCGTTTACCAAGTACTACATCGAGTACGGGGAGATATCCACCTACCCAGCAGGGTACAAAGAAAACGCAGGTATATTCTGTCATAACAACCCTTGGGTCATTATTACGGAAGCACAGCTGGGGAACGGCGATCGGGCTTTTGAGTACTACAGCAAAATCGCCCCCTCCTATTTAGAGGATATTAGCGATCTACATAAAGTTGAGCCCTATGTTTACTGCCAAATGATTGCCGGTAAAGATGCCTTTAAGCCCGGCGAAGGTAAAAACTCCTGGCTGACCGGTACCGCTTCGTGGAACTTCGTTGCCATTACCCAGTACATACTCGGCGTTAAACCGGAGTACAACGGGCTAGCCGTTAATCCAAGTATCCCTAGCGCATGGAGTGGCTTCAAAGTGAACCGTAAATTCCGTGGCACTCACTACAATATCGAAGTGAAAAACCCGAATAACGTTAGTTGCGGGGTTACCTCCTTAACGGTAAACGGAGAGCCTGTAGACGGTACTTTAATTCCCCTGCAAGCAGAGGGAAGCACCGTGGACGTAGTCGTTACTATGGGTTAAGCATCCCAATCAATTCAACACATGAGCCCTGGCAATTGCCAGGGCTTTTTTTTGCATGGTGCAACACCACCCCGGTGCGTGCAAATAAGTAACATCTCTCACCATAACTCAGCCCCTTATTCTCTAGCGATATATAAATCACTTAATATCGGCATTAATATAACCCTTTAAAAGGTTATTGATTAAAAATTCTTCGTCCGATAACAAAACAATCTAGTCGGCATGTAACTTTGGGTAACACTAATCGAGATGAATGTGTAACATACTCACATCTTATCTACAGCCACCCAACAAGAGTCTTACCCATGAAAGCAACTGTACTTATTTCAGCCCTGATAGTAACCCTGGCCGCACCTTTCGCCTCAGCCTACTCCATTGTCGACACCCAGCTTATTACAGGTACTGTTGAGAAAGTAGACGTACAAAACAACCTTTTAGTGATTAACAAAAACTTTGGCAAGCCTGAAGCCGTTCAGCTTCCAGCCAATGCTAACATTGAGCTTCAAGGTAAAACCGCCAGCCTATCGGCTTTAGAAGCGGGCGATAAAGTGCGAGTTGCACGTACAACACTTACGCCTACCACCAAAGAAATTAGCGGTGAAATTGTTCGCTTAAATCGATCCGATAACAGCGCATCTATTCGTACAGATGCTGGCAAATTAGTCAAAGTAAAATTTGGTAACAAGCTGCGCGTCCACGGTATCGTTGAATCAAACTCAATCGATAGCCTACGCAAAGGCCACTTGGTGTCATTTGGTAGCACCAAGTAAAACGCACCACTACCCCATACGCCCAAAAAGCCCGCATTTGCGGGCTTTTTCGTTTCTTCGCGCCTACCATTTGTGACACATCATTTAACCAAACATGAATGGTGCCGCCTCCCTAAAAAGCCGGTTATACTGCCTACGGCCTTTGTAACCGATTACCAAAATCGGACGCCACTTACTCTAGAATGTTCCAATAACAATAATATTAGTAAGAGACACCATGCCTAACACACGTAAAATTGACCCCACACAAGTGATTCCATTACAGGAAAAATTCGGCTACGCCCTCGGCGATTTCGCCTCGAACCTATTCTGGATGCCCTTCATTCTATACGGCACTTATTTTTATACCGATGTATTTGGCATATCCGCCTTATCCGTTGGCACAATGTTATTCGTTACACGTATTTGGGATGTGATCAATGACCCACTCATGGGCATCATCGCCGACCGAAACAAACCAAAAGAAGGTGTTGGAAAGTATCGTCCGTTTTTATATTGGTTCGCCGTACCCTTTGGCTTAGTGGGCGCAATAGCCTTTTTTACGCCCGACCTTAGCCCCCAGGGTAAGCTCATCTATGCCTGGGTTACCTACGTTGCCTTTGGCATGATTTACACGATTATTAATATCCCTTATTCGGCGCTTATGAGCGTCATGTCCAAAGAGCCGTCTGAACGAAACAGCACAAGTTTTTTCCGCATGATTGGAGCGCAAAGCGCCGGACTTCTTGTGGCCAGCAGCCTGATGACTTTCGTCGCGATACTCGGAGGCGAAAATGTACAACGAGGCTTCTTCTTGACCATGGCAATCTTTGCCGCTATCTCCGTGATCAGTTTTTTCCTCACCGGTAAACTAACCCGAGAACGAGTCAAGCCCGAACCCAAAAAAGATGGCGAACTCAGTAAAGACATGTCCGCTATTTTCACCTGTATCCCCTGGTGGATTCTGTTTTTCGTTGCTTTTTTTACCATTGCCGCTTTTACCATTCGCTTTGGTGTAGCAGCCTATTATTTTAAATACTATGCAGACCCAATTGCCGTGGAAGCATGGAACATCGGCTTTATTAAAGGTGGTGCCGTTAGCGCATTCTTCTTTTTTGGCACCATTTCCTCTCTGCTTGGGGTTTTAACATTTAGCTTTATAACCAAGGTCGTCGACAAGAAATCAATGTACTTTGTACTAATTCTTGTTTCTGGTTTGATCTCAACCTATTTTTACTACATCCCCAATACAGACATCACCACCATCATCATTACCCA
>ENA-OREC01001581-OREC01001581.1-marine-metagenome-genome-assembly--contig:-NODE-1581-length-11684-cov-12.246575_pt1 | contig 11684 bp, 4 predicted proteins | sample MGYA00248626_ERZ508543 | MGnify/ENA primary metagenome ERZ508543 (study PRJEB26211, sample SAMN05518279) | marine metagenome | isolation source: Puget Sound, Washington, USA | host: Bankia setacea... | reverse complement strand
TCAGCTATGTATGAAAAGAAATGACCATTTCACAAATAGTACATGTATATGGACGATTTATTAAATTTATACACATGTTTAACGGTTCGTACGTTATTTGTCCGATAAATTGAAAACAGTTCACTGGTGACTTTGAATGAAAATGAACACAACGCAAAAGATTATCATTGAGCGTTTATTCTTCCTTAATTTTACCCAGGTTTGAAACATGTTAATTGGTAACAATTAACTTCCGCCCTAGAATGAACCTAAACTGATATTTTTCAAAAAAGTTATAGAATGTATGCGTACTGGTGATTCAGCTATTGATAATCAATAAATATGTTATTCCAAATGCAACAACCTTCAATAGAATAACATCAATGTTGGCAAACACATAAATTACACGTGTAAGCAAATCGACCATTTCCTATCGAAGTCGGTGAGTATTGGTTAACTCAGTGTGTACTTCCAATCCTATTTACCAACACCAACACCTTGTGATCAAAGTAAATTGCATTAAGCTTTCCAGCCTCCAGTAACATAATTCATCGTTATCCTTGTAGCTGGGAACATGCTGGATGATACATCTGTTAATAAGTTGATAGCACAGAAACATTTGCAGTACAATGTTAAGTAGGTTCAGAAGCGTTAGTACGATAGGAGAAACATCCGTGATATGCAGTGGACATTGGTATATTCATAACTCTGGCTACACCACGTGGCTGTTGTGATTGAGCCTATCGCGAGTCACTGTCAATCACTAAGCATCTTTCTCCGCAGTCATGGTTCGATTCTTGTATGGTGGTCGACCTCCTGATGTTTGCGTAAATTATGTAATTGTTTCAATTGTTACCGATAAAAACAAAGCACTTGAGAAGAGCACGCCATTTTAGCGGTCTGTGTTGGTTTATGGTATCTAAATCAATTATTGTATTAACTAGCGTTCTGGCAACGTAATTGTAACAGTAAACAAACATATTTACGCTCAGTGAATACAAATGTGTAGCTTGTTGTGAGAAGTGGATCATTTCAACGTCTGGAAATATTTATCTTAACCACATACTTATAGTACCTCTGATAAGTGTTCGCTATAAGTGTTCGCTATAAGTGTTCGCTATTTGTTCGTATCAGGTGGTCGCAGATGAATGCTTGTGGCGGGAAAATAGTCTGAATTTCTCAAAGTATTTTTTTTCTTACCCAGACAGATAACAGCACATTAGATGCATCTCAGTAATTGTCTACTTCAAGTGCTTGGAAAGAGAAAACATATTAACGCTTACATCGACTTACATTTGACGTAATGCATACGTAGGCGAGAATCAAATTGCTTATTTTCCAAACGTGTTAATATGTTAAAGATAGTAAAACACTTCAAACGTACTAAACCGTTATTTATATCTAAGTACAATGAACCTGTATATCAAATTCCCGAATCAAATAATTGCACGTCACATACCAATACTTGAACACGTAGTTGGATGGTCTGATCAACTTGTACTTTTACGGGTACATTAGCACGCTTGTGTGTAATATTAAACATATGTATGTACATAAGATAATTAAGTTTAGTTTATAAATAAGTATGGACAGTTTATAGTTATACATATTCTAACTTTTTGGATTCTTCTCTATCTTTTTCAGACTGTGGAGAAAAGAAACAAGCGGTCAAAGGTGAATGTTTGGATGCTGTTGACGTTGCTGTTTGCTATCGTGTCCGTGTCCCTCCTCATAACCCTGATAAGTGTGTTACTGTCAAGCAAAGAACAAACCATCGACATTCCAAACTGTGATGACAACTCCCCGACAAACGATGAGAATGGTAGACACAAACGGTCCCTAGATGATATGTACACAAGGACACAACGTGGGGAAGTATTCGAGGAACTAACCAAAGCTGAAATAGACGCCGTCGTAAACTTTTTAAACGCGGACCTAAGTCTAAAGCTAGTGGAGCCAAATATGCCGTCCGTTGATTCAAACTTCATTCATTCAATAGAGATGAAAATGCCAGATAAAGATGAAGTCCTCGCATACTTGAACGGAACTAGCAAACGACCAGAGAGAATGGCCACTGCGTACATTTTCCGTGGAGCTGACGACCCACCGAGCGTGGATGAGTACATCGTAGGCGGAATCGGTGAGGAAATGTACGCACACAGACTAATTACAGACAGAAGAACTACCAAAATACCGTTTATATACAGACCATTCTCCACCTCTGAATTCTATTCTATATTCAAAAACGTATTACCAAACATAGTAATGCAAGCTGGTCACGTGCTCAGAGAGAGTTACGACGCAATGCCAATGAAATGCGGAGACAAATGTTTGACGCTTTCCATGGCGCCTGTCTCTAGTGGCTTTCTTCCAGAAGGAAAACGTAAAGCTTGGTTCTGGTTTCAATATGATATAGAATTTAGCTCCGTACGTCCACTTGACTTCCAATTCCTTGTCGATACAACCTCGGTTAACGCAAAAGATTGGGTCATTGAGAACGTCTGGTATGCCGATAAGATGTTCCCTAATATATCACACTTCCTGGAACAATATGACCAAGACCTTATAAATAAGACCAGGGTAACGTTTCCAACCAAGGAAGAAAGCATGTACGGCAACATGGAGTTTAGAACACCTTTGATGCCATCAGTACCTCTTCGAGCACCACGACAGTTTGAACCAGACGGTAAACGCTTCCGTATAACCGGCAACGAGATACATTACATGGACTGGAAATTGAACTTCCGTATCTCCGCATCCGGTGGCTTACATCTTATGAACATTCGTTATAACCTTGAACGTATAGTCTACGAATTAAGTATGCAAGAGGTTGTCGTTATGTACGGTGGTCACAGTCCTGTAGTAAAGATAATGAATTACGCTGACGGCGCGGGAATGTATGGGACGAGGTATCGCGGCCTACTACCCGGGGTAGACTGTCCAGCTCATGCCGAGTATGTTAACACTTATCTGTATGCCGCCAATGAAAACGGAGGACGAATTAACGAGAACGCATTCTGTGTTTTTGAACTGAACACTCATTCACCTTTACGTCGTCACCGAGCTTACAGCAGGTCCGGGGCTATCTATGGTGGCCTAGAGGCATCTGCACTTGTTGTAAGGGCAATCATATCAGTCGTCAACTACGATTATGTATTTGACTTCATGTTTTACCAGAACGGTGCCATAGAAACGAAGACATCTATGACTGGATTCCTTGGAACGTCGTTTCACTTTCCAGAAGAAAATGAATACGGAACACAAGTCCATAAGAACGTAGCTGCTGCACTCCACAACCATCTATTTAACTTCAAGGTCGATTTAGACATTAAAGGCACGGACAACGTTTATGAAACCATTGATATTAAGACAAGACAAGAAAACGATCCATGGGTCCCAAATGCTACACTGCATCAAACGTTTATCGAAAGAAGTATGAAAGAAACTGAACAGTCAGCCCTGTATAAATTCAACTTTGACACCCCAAAGATTCATGTTATCTCTAATCGCAAACATGTATCCAAACTCGGCAATCCACGAGGTTACCGTATAGAGATTCAGAAGATGAGTAAGCAGTTGCAGCCCGAAGGTTATGGGTTTGAGCCTTCAGTATCGTGGTCCCGGTATCAGATGGCCATGACCAAGTACCGACCCGAGGAAGAGAGAAGTACCTCAATCTTTACAATGTGGGACGCCAAGAAACCTGTCGTTGATTTCCAGAAATACCTAGAGAACGATGATAGTTTAGTAGATCAGGTAAGATTATCCCCAGTCAAGAAATATGCGGTATAATTATTTTCAATATACATGTACATACTAATTTACACGCGAATTACACATGTTTAGTAATCTTTTCTGTAACTTGAACATTCCTGGTGCGTAATTTTAACAATGGTCGTTTATGAGATGTTTGACTAGGATAACATGTAAAATGTACAGTAAATAACTCTTTCAGACCGCATATAAAATTGTGTAATACAATAAATTCCGTACTTAGCGAACCTATATGTAAAAGAAATAGTTGTGGTTTCTACGATTTTCTCAAGTTTACCGTTCCTTGCCCTTTCAGGATATAGTTGCGTGGATCACAGTCGGCACACAACATCTTCCCCAGACTGAGAACCTACCACTTACCAACACCATCGGGTCCCAGCTCTCCTTTCACATTCTACCATTCAACTATTTCGACGAAGACCCATCCATGCGCTCACGTGATGCTGTAAGAGTCATGCCATTGTCCAAATCTAAAGCGCTAGAGGGCGCTAAAGTAGAACAGTATGGAGCCTTTGAGAACGTTAACTGTGTACCGACCTACACATATCCGACAAAACTGTTAGAAAAGAACAGTACATTTTTGTTTTCGTAAGCTTTTTATGTAGAGTTTGATGTTATTTTGAACATTTCATTCGACAACGCCGACTAGATTAGGGGCGGATTTTAGATTTACAATGTAAACTGCATTTTCTTCATTTAAGTTTGCTAAATGCAAAAGAACGATAACGCCGGGTCATTGATTGACTTGTTTGACTTATGTAGCAGATTGTGTTATCGTTTGTACTAATATAACTGCTGCATTAATAATTAAAACTAGGATTTGAATTGGTCCCGTTCATATAAATCATTATTCTAAAAACATTTTTATTTACTTCATATGCTCATTGTCTTATATAGTTATCATCCATATTGATTGTTGTTAAAGTGCTTGTTAGATATATAGTTGTTTATTGTGACTCACTGAAACTATGTCCACGTTGACGATTTAACTCTACTCTACTGTATTATGATTAGATCTTAAATCTTTCAATGTACATCTGTTTTTGTATAAACGTTAACATCTGAATGTACAGTAAACCAATGCAACATAATTGATTAGTAGAAGACGTATGTTTGATATTGTAGAATTGTTTGACTCAAGTAAATTCAATATACGATGTTTTGTGATTTTCATACACCTTCATTTCACAGTTTGTATATTTGTGTCCATTCTACCATACATTTCACAGTTTGTATATGTGTGTCCATTCTACCATACAGGTAGCTTCACAATGCAGCTAGCATTCTCTTTGTTTATATTCGTTTTTATTCGTTTTTGTTTTTTATTTTACCATATCACATTTAGAAATGGTAGGTTCATTGATCGGACATGATAATAACATTTTAGATACATGATTTTAGTATTTAGATACATGTAATTCAGTTTATCTTCATTTAATTCTGATGTTTACACCACATTAAAGTGATCTGTTAATTATTAATATATATCTACGCTGTAAAGTATAACAGAAACCGAGGTTATACTACGTAACATGTGAAGCCTAAAGAAATGTGTAGCTGTGAAATTGTGTAGCTCTTCTTCGCTGTGATCGTCGGATATACCCGATACACCACTGCGCTATGCTTTGTCCTGTACGTATGCAGTTGATCGTCGGATATACCCGATACACCACTGCGCTATGCTTTGTCCTGTACGTATGCAGTTGATCGTCGGATATACCCGATACACCACTGCGCTATGCATTGTCCTGTACGTATGCAGTTGATCGTCGGATATACCCGATACACCACTGCGCTATGCTTTGTACTGGACGTATGCAGTGTAACGGAAGTGGGTGCTTTGGTAGCTCGGCGATGTTACGCTATGGGAAATGTTTTGTTCTAGATATAATGTGCAATATTGATACATGTATATACACTTTGAGGCAGCTTAACTATACTTAACGATATGTATAATCTCTGTATAGTGACGATGGTGTGCTTAAATGCCGTTGATGATTTTTTGTATGTAGTTATTCATATACATATAAAAATGAAAACAAATTGAACGTCTTTGTCATGTTTCATTCAAATACACAATTACGTTTGTAATAGCATGCATGGAACATTTAACTATATTATATACAAGAATATCAAACGATTAATTGTCTAAACTGGAACAAAAACGTAATCAGAGCCGAACAATATAGATACAGGTGATGTCGTATTTTTGAAAGACTTTGCTGAGACATAAAGTGACTACATAAGTATATAGTATCTAGTGCCGAGCGATTGGTGCATATGTTTATCAGTATCTTGATATTCGAAACTTTGCCAACAGTCAATTCTATAAAATGTATGATTGTTTTAGTAATGATTATCTGTAAGGATGGATCGAACTCCTGACTAACCTTGCTGGAAGATGACCAGTGTCTACATGTAGGAATGGTCACTGTCACAATATTAAACACAAATATGTTATAACAGATTTTAACTATTCGTATTCTAACATCATCACAGTTGTTACGTTTATTTATAGCATCTAAACATATATCTAAATATATATACAGTTGACAACGCATGTAGTTTACTGTCAATAACAATATGTATACACATTAACGTCGAATTGAATTCTACTTGACACAAAATACGGTACACACACGCACACACACAGCGAAACATTTTCATTCAAAGTCGAACATATTTTACAAGCAAAAACATATTTCTATCGTGGTGCGTCACGCAGGAATATTAGCTTCTTGAATCGTTTCTGGGCCTTCAATTTGGCACTTACAGTTTCATGTTTGGGCGGACACTGTGTCACTTCTATTCGCACATCGCCATCGTCTTTTAACACTTTCTTTGAACTCTTGGTATCAATGAGCGGAGAGAAGAGCCCTTGATTTGGTAACATGCTGGAACTGTCTGCTGAACTGTATCCATACGATACCGCATTTAAACTATAGTTCTTATCAGGAGCATGTAAACCATCCGTCACATCATCACCATCTACGTTCACTATATCAGTTTGATTGGCTTCACTTTTTTCATCAATTATCCCCAAATGAGTTGATGTTTCCGGATGCCTATTCGGACTTTGACGCGCATGCGGGGAAGGAACTCTTGCTCGTCCATGTTGTTTATTCCGCACAGAGTTTGCTATCTGTACAATATTGTCTTCTGGAATATCACCTAGCCCAGAGTCCACTAGTTTCATTCGCTTTGCCCTACTCGGTCGCCGCTTAAAGGGATCATTGTTTATAGGTGGCAGTTTAACTGAAGGAGGGTCTGGCTCGTCTATACTTGTTCCAAACAGTTCTTTATACATTTCCTCAGCCACTACTAAACTTTTTGGTTTATTTTCATTTTTGTTTCTGTCTATATCTGCACTGATCTTGTTGCCTTGATCAGGTTGTCTTTCAAAGTCACTATACGTGTTTTTAGGCATCACAATATCATACGCAGTGTCAGTCTCTCTGCGTTTTGAGTGTTGTTTTGAATTATAGTCCCGTACTTCTTGTTCAAGCCGTAACATTTTTAAACTATCATTTCGTGTACCTTTTGATCTTAAAGTGAAGTCAACAATATCGTACAGATCGGATGCACTGACCAAACTAACTTGTACATTTTTTGTTTTCTTGAGGCGTTCTGATAACATCGGGAGATGAAACTCGTTGTCTGTTGTTTTGTCTTTCACAGGTTTAAGTTTCTCCGATGACGGTCGACGTTTGGCACCTTGAGGTCGATCATCTGGCACGTCTCTATCTCTTCCTAACAACTCATCAAAGGACATTGGGCGCCGCTTTTTCTGAGGCTTTGATGGATATTTCGGGATATGTTTCGCTCTAACGAAAAGTGGATCACCCTTTCCACCATTTTCCGAAAATCTGTTTTCTTGTAATGACTTCATCTTACGGCTGTATGCTAGCATGGACTCTTTCACGCTCGCCTTATTCGGTATGGCATCAACTCTGGTTAAATTTACGTCAAACTGCTTCTCGTAATTGACAGCCTTGGCTCGCTCCTGTGCAAACTGTTCTCGTCTCACAGATCGACTGGCGAATTTCTGGCTGATTCGACCATTGGCTGATTCAAACTGTACATAGGTCGAGCCGTAAGACATAGCTGCAAGCGATCACTATGTTGTTACCTGAAATTAGACAAACATAAAAGTCACGGTAACGTATGCTGACATAATCTACTTAAACAAATATTTTCTCGGGTAGACAACATAAGCTGCTTTATGGAAATGTTTCAACGAAGTCCACGACTTTTTGTGGAACCATATTTAAAGTTGCAAAGAGTACAAACATGCATGTAATAGCGTCTATGAAGTCAATAGGAAACCGCGATAATTTAGAAATAATGTTATTTTGGGATCTTAAACGTTGAAACTTGTGTTACATGAAGTCCCTTCTCTGATAGACTCTCGTAATACTTATTAATTAGATATATACTCCGGTCATAACAAAATATAAGAATGATATACGAATTGAACCAGATCCTGGAAATAGTAATCTATAACAACAGTTATGTAACATACCCCGTCGTAATGATTGGAAACCGTTTTAACCTTATCGTCTTACTGATTTCCCGAGCGTAACATTGTGCTTGAAATTACAGTATTAACAGATTGTCTCAGCATACTTATTAGACATGCAATTTCCTGTCAGGTATTTGATCAATCTCTTTGAAACAGATACAAATGTACATTTAATTAGCAACGCATCGATTTGAAAACTACGTAACATTTGTTTTCCTCATTGGAATAGGGCATCGATACAGATGTGAAGATTTGTATCATTGAAGGGTAGGCGTTTACAGACTAGTGTCCATTGTATACTGTACTACATACAACTGTTTCTGTTAAAACCGGTATATAACGTATTCGTTGGTTTAGTTCAGTTTGCATTTATTAATTTTAGTTATATTGTAACAGAGACAGTTCTGCTTGTTAAACACGCCCGAATCCTTCCTGGAGCCAACCGGTACTATGCAATTGGATATTGTTCAATTGAAAGAACGGTGAAATTGATGAGGTTCGAATGCACGCCTTTCTTTTTTGTTCTTTCTATCATGTCTCCTTTCTTCTAACGCGAAGTTAGAGCATACATGTATTCACGCACATTTCAAGTCAGTATGTGTGGTACATGTAGCTTATATTTTACACAATTTTTGAATACATCGATGTCCTCGTGCAATCTTACTTTTACGTACACCGTCATATATACGTATTTGTCATATTAATGCCCTCAGCTATGTCGATGTCCTGGCCAGTTTACTAAGAACTATCTAGATATATCTTTCCTCAACGTTAGATCCTTTTATACATGTGGGAATATTTACAACAAACATGCTCATTAACGTTTAAACCAGATAGAGTATAGAACAGGTAGATGTATGCATCAAAGTAATCAGCAAACGTCAACAAGTATTTTACTTCAACTATCACATTTACTTATGGTTACTTGTGATTTAACTGACCGACTGCTTCAATACAACTAGCATTGTCAAAGAGAAACACACGCATAGATTACAGTCGTTTACTCCGAACTATCAAATTCACTTATGGCTACTGCTTATGTAACCGACCGAATGTGTTATACAACTAGCATTGTGAATATCAGACAAACATATACGTTATCAGGTAGGTGCTTAGATAAGATGTTTCTATTGCCACATCCTACCCACCCCCGGATTGGTGTCTACAATATCACAGTACAGAAAGGTGAGAATATATGATAAGAATGGTGAATGTCCAGACTATATAATTAGACACGAAGACAGACTGGCAACATGAAACCAACACTACTACATAGAGGTGAAAGACAGGTTAGCTTCCCCAATTAGTCAACATTACATAGGTTATGGACAAGGTAAACATGGCGTCTCACAATGGCGGTATACTAATGGGTTGTTAACAAACGTCTAGTTATTTACAAACATTTACAGAAAATCGATGTGGACCGTTTTTATTGTGGCGGATATAGAAATGGCTAATTTACTTTCTGAACGTTTATTATGTAGGCATTAAAGTGATTGTTTGGTCAGGATATTTTGAAGGAATTGACGCGATCACTATTGATTGTCTCTATTAAAAACCTTAAATAAATACTAATGAACAAAAGAAAATTATGTGACAATGTGTATACGGTCGGTTTGCGTATATAACAGTGGGTTTATGAACTTTGCGTTACTAGTATCCATCAAATAGGAAACACAGTTATGCCAGACGATTAAAGTTGTTTTGGTGCATGTATTCCTATTGAAGGGTGTTGATTTCTGTGAGAGAGGCAACGCAAATAAAGAGTCAAATGTTAATGATGCAACATCATGTGAATCAATTACATTACCCTAACTACATACACATGCATATTGAATACTACCACATCGTTAGGTAAGTACATGTTTGTATTTCAAAGGATGCACATTTTGAAGAAAGGGACACATCTACAGATGCTAAGAAAATAAACCTGCTATTCACTTTTTTAAAAGAACAGAAATTACAACAAGTAAACATGTATATATGTTGCAAACAAACATACATATGATTTTCTTGTTTCTTCTTGTTTCACTTCAAGTCATACATACTTGTTCTGACAAGACAAATGATTTTATTCTGTTAATTAATGTTTTATCATATTTTATTCTTAAATTTATTTTGTTAAAGTATCTTTTAATATAATATATCTCCTACATACGTTTATACATAGCTCATTGTTTTATTCTTCTTCTATGAACATTGTATTTTTCAGTTGTTACAATGAAGTTTGAAAATGATGACGGAACAGTTTAAAGATAACAAGTTGAAACACAAGCATAACTCAACATTACAACGTCTTTTTACGAGTAATACAATACTGGTTGAGTTGCTTCAAAACATTATAAACTGTTAATAACATGCCAAAATGTGATAAATACATCAAGATATGATAAGACAATATTTAGATGGTTAATCAAATGGTGTCAAACCTGCCATATTTCCAATCCTACAAATAAATGACACAACTATCTAGCACATGGCCAATCTAACACGACCAATCTACAGGTAACAGCTACAGGTATGAAATCGTTTTGCACATCGACAAACACGACAGCGCTTTCACTCTCAGCCTTCCCATAGACCCGTTTCCCGTAAAGCCAATATTAGCTGACGTACGTTTATATAACAATTACCTTTCTCACTGTTGACCATTCCTGACACAACTAAACCATCAGAATCACTCTATCACAACATGTTACTTGGTATTAACAGTTTTGAACAGCACTTACACGTCCGCTCTTTGCCAGCAAATTGTCACAAGGCGTTTATTAACCTAGAGCCTACATGACATCTACATTTAATTTGTACAAGTCATCTGCAGATCTTCATCGAGCGTTTTATTGACCAAGATTTAATGTGAATTTAAAGTTCGGATGACATTAGACCGGTATCGATATCAGCTTAATTGTTTTGCCTATACATTACTTTAGCGCAGTCGAACGTCTTGCAGGGGCTTTACGAAATAAATCTTCACCGAGTTTGTATCAAGTGGTCGGCGATTAGGGCATCGGGGCTCCTTGAAACGTACAAATAAAGCTTTAACCAACCCCTCTTCAGCGATGGCCTACTGCAGAGCGATGTAGCCCAGACTGAAGTATTCTTTTTTGATTGTTAAATTGTTTGTGTAAATTATATCTTTTGTTATCAGACAGAAACGTTACAAGGGTCAATTGATTTGTTCACAATCTAAGGTCTTTGTCACGAGATGTTGATAAAGAGAACCTATTTTGTATCTGTAAATACTACACAAATATGTATCTGTGCAAAACATGATTTAATCAACCAATTGTTCTAAAGGTGGAATTTAATTCGACTTAAAATCTATTCAAGCCAACATTCTTACATTTCATAGATGACAAGGCAGTGCATGAAAACACCAAATATGGGATGGCAAATAAAAGGGACACAC
>ENA-OREC01001580-OREC01001580.1-marine-metagenome-genome-assembly--contig:-NODE-1580-length-11685-cov-14.197708_pt1 | contig 11685 bp, 4 predicted proteins | sample MGYA00248626_ERZ508543 | MGnify/ENA primary metagenome ERZ508543 (study PRJEB26211, sample SAMN05518279) | marine metagenome | isolation source: Puget Sound, Washington, USA | host: Bankia setacea... | reverse complement strand
GGTACCATTTTTATAACGTCTTTGGAATGACGCGGTCCTTGACTGGGGATTGAACCCGGGACCTCCCACACTCGAAGCCAGCACTCTACCAATTGCAGATAGTTAGTTGGATGCTTATGCATTATTGTAGATGTAGAAGTACGTTATTTCTGTGTTTGTATATTTGTTGTAGCTGTGATATATGATAACTTACATACATCGAAGTCTGCACGACAGGACCAAAAACTACTCAGTACACATGGTATTTTAAACACAAAACATATAAACAGTGTATTAACCATCACAGAAGCACAAACCGATACTTTAAACATAGTTCACACGAACAGTTTAAACAAGTGTAACTTTTTAAGATATACACAGGGCACCCATTAGTTAATACAAAACTAGCATTTGCGCCTTACAATGTCATGTATATTAGAAACCTTAGCTGAACTTCTCTGTCATGTACTTATATATCAAATAATCAGCTTACTTCTAGATCTCATCCTCGGGTCGGCCGTCTTACTACGTCTCTGGTATACGTTCATCATGAGAGCGGCATCAGAACCAGGTTCTACCCTATCTTTAGGACCCGGGTACCTGCAGATATAATGTAACTGTAGTATTTCATCTGGTTTTCACTATCTAATTCTAAGTCCGTGACAACTAAAATCGGTTTTCAATGCAATGTGTTTACTTTGCTTTCCCCCTCAGTACCTCATTGAAAAGAAGTGCATGCCTTTAGTAATGTAATACTGTTGACTTAATACGTTAACTGGTAAAAGAAACACCTTATCTTTACGATTAACACTTGTGTTTAAGTTTCCATGTAGCGCAACGACTTAAGCAATCTATCGTAAAAAACGTTAAAAGGCTGCTAATCAACAGAATCAAGTTTACCAGTATTTGTTTTCTTCAAATATGTACACGTTCAACGAGTAAAAAAAACATCATTAGACATGGTTCGAACGTCGCATGTATACACTGAAACTGCTAGGGATAGATTAAACCTATTGCACAATTTCGATTTGGAAGTAGTGTATAGTATGTGTTCGTTCTTGTCTATAACTGATGAAACAAACACAGATCTATACCACTCTCCTTGAACTAATGAACTCTTAGTACAGATCGTTAAAACTATGTAAAGCCAATTTAACGATTTGTCATCCCAATAAACATGATCTGTACTCGTCCGTTTTATTACATTTGATCAGACAGATAAACGCCGACAGAATATAAAGTGATCGTCCTTTTAACATTCAATATGTAAGTAAAAGAGATCAGAATCGTTATACTCCGTGTCTAAGATTGAACTTATTAAGGGAGGAACAAGCGCGATTTAAGTTCAAATGTGAATTAAAATCCTCATTATATATTAATCCAACGAGATATTTATAAACCAGAAGGAAATAGGACATGAACATATCACGGAGCGAAACGAAACTATACATTATACGTGTGGTCATTAAAGTTTGTAGTGTATGTAGCCATCGTTTTCTTCAATGCACGGTGATCAAATCGGGCAGCAAACGTAAGAATAACATTTATACCAAATACACATTTATACCAAATACACATTTATACCAAATACACATTTATACCAAATAAAGTTGTAAAGCAATGCAGTAAGATAGGTGGTACACTCGACGTACCATGCGTTTTGGTATTTGTGTGAATGGCGATCCTCTACTTCTTGTCTGAAATGTCCAAGCTGAAACACAACATAATAGCACGTAATTATCGTAGGAAGACGTGCAATGTAGTCGTCCTATGTTTCGAGAGGTCTCTAGATTGTATTTGAATTTTAAACCAGGAGTTTACTTTATACTTTGAAATTTAAAACTACGACCTTGATTATAAATCATTTACTTAATGATGGTTGCGTTAAAACAATCATCAACTTATACATCGTTGTCACTCTATCGACTCGTATTCGTACTGGACAACAATCTGAACAAAGACATTCACTTGTTCTAAGTAAAGACCAATATGTATGACAGCGTATTCAGTCTACTTTCATTGTATTGTAAGTTTCGATGTAAAGACCACACTCTTGTACTGACCATGATTTGTCTGGATGATTGTGAGTAATTCCAGTCTTGACTCTGTGGTATAGCCCATCCTACTTCCCCCACCCTGCTGGTCTTGGGTCTGGGGAAGGCTGTAGAAGGGGCGGGTCTCCATAGATAGTCAGCTTCACTCGTACCCTCGCGGGACATGGTGCCGATACCCACATACCTCTGATCTGGTGCAATTGTTACTTGGTGGTCGCAGTTGCCATCGGGACCTGATAGACAGAAACGTAGCCATAGCTAACAAAGAAGAACACGTCGTGGACAACAAAATGCGATTTGGGAATGTGACCGCTATAAACATATACTTAAATTGTGGAACATTGATACAGTGTCTGATTGAGAACGTCGAAAATGTTTTTTTTCAAATGTAAGACTTTGAGGCATAAACCATGTGGATACTGTCAGAGATGGATTCTCAACCACTGTCGACCAGTCTGTGCGTTCGTCGGTGCATACGAGCGGACGTATATGCGTGAAACACCAGTTTGGACATGCATAGCATACATTGACTTTATTCCCGTTCATTTGAATGCATATACGTATTTGATTGTATAGGCATACACTCATTAATTGATTAGCTACTCCGTCCAAGGCTTGCTGACAAGAATTTACAAATAAGCACAGGACCGGGTATCCGAATATCTAACTACGGTCTACTACCAGCGAATATACTAGCATATTGATTTCATAACACGTCTATATTTGCCTACTCAGCATGATTGTTCGGGCTGTGACTCTACTTAATTACCAGTCGTGAATATTTTACCCACATGCGGCCTTACGAAATCAATCATAAGTCTAGGCTGTAGTGGTCTTTCCGCCGGTCTCGCAGTTTCTATGACTGTTATGTAATTGTTGAAATTCATATATAAAGGTAATGAAATGAAGATGTTAAAAGGAAAACTTAACATTAAAAGCTAACACGAAGCTTCGGGTTCTCAATCATTTTCAATGTATTGATTCGTTGATAAAGAATACAATTTGTGTTCGTGACTTTCAATTATGAGCGCTTAAAGACAAGTACATATAGTATGGCACTACAGTAGTTCGAACTTAAAACCAAGGTTATTCATTTCACTTCAGTTAGATTTACGACAACCAGTACCAGTTATGTCCTTTCAAATGTCTAAATAGGTACTCAAAAAAGCCATTAAAAGTCTAGAACCATTTAAATACACTCATTTAAAGTTCTTACAGTTGGTCGGTGATTTTGACAACCCGCATGTATGAAGAATCAACTAATATGGATTTAAATAGCTTGTCATGTGGATGGGTTTGAATGTTTGGGTATATCACATGGGTAATGGAGATTTGTGAAATTGTACAGGTGCAATACAAACTAACATGAGAAACATCGGATTGGAAAGTTTGGTGATACTTTCATAGACATTGTACACACTATTTCACCAACGATATACGCTCAAAAACGAAGATATAATTAAATATATGCTGTGGTCAGCACCTTGAGCAGGTCCGGGTTTGGTTGTACTGTCAGATACACAAAAATACAGGAATGGAAAAAAAACATTGGTATTTTGGGGACGAAAAGAAATGGCTTTATAAACCCACGCACGCATTGTTAAACGTGAAATGATTTGTTCTGATTAAGTTATATATTAAACAAATATCATGGGCATTTTATACCGTGTGAATACTGGGACAATCATACAATTTAATATTGGCAACTACTTGAAACATAGTAATTTGTCATTTATACTAATCTTACCAGGGTTTTTGTCAGTTCAGTGCACCCTTAGACGACGTTAAACAAACTAACCCATGATTACCACACTTTATGTATTTAGAAATAATCTGTATGTATGTGAGAAAGTTTAATATTTGTACAATAGTTATAGATTTGGTTTAAACCCGTTGTAAACTATGAACTAACTGATTATGTTCATTCGCCTGTATTGTAAAACGATCGTATTTGTAGCATGTGCACACTGTAATATGGCACAGGAAACCATATATTGACATCTTAAATATCACTGTTGTAGCTGTCTAGACCGAAATTTAACAATATATTCATTTAACTTGTAGACTTAAACCGATTCACTGGAGGTCTCCCAAACTAATATTAGGTGATTCTTTGAATATCGGTCATAGCCTTTGTAATACACGTACCTTTAAGGAGTATTTCGCTAGTAGATTTATAAAGTGCTCGATCTCGTATATATATGTATTTAGTAATCTGTCAGATTAGCATTGAAGTGCGAGTGTGTGTATATGCGGTATACACCTCTAACAATTAAACCGCAATGTAATCTTAAACAATTTCTAGTTTAGACGAAAGTTTAAAGACGGACAGAAATATAATTTCAGAATCTTAGTAACTGAAGGTTCTGACATTTTGTTTAAAAAAGTTGCAAAACGAAACCTCAGATTTCTTAAGTGTTCGTGTAATTTAAATCATTGGATTTGCATTTTTTTGCATTAAAACCATGTTTAAAGGCCTACCTGTGTATAGAACACGCCCTCTCCATGGTTCATCAGTCCAGAGTATATTTGTGGGATTACACGGTTCTCCCGATATTCCAATGTATCCTAATGAAGGATCATTATCATAATCAGTCCCCATTCTTTCTTTCCTACTGTAACACAATACCCAGACTTCGCGCTTCGCTGAACAACGACTGTAGTTTCAGTTTGCATACACCTAATCCAAGCTTGGCAACGATGACGCCGCGCGAGTCGCTAAGCCTACTGTTTATCGGCTTTCTGCAGTCAGTCACACTCTGTGCAGGGAACCATAGCGGAAATTCGTTAGCGGAAGTGAACTTGTGTTGAGAAGGTAAACAATCGTGGTAAGAGCTGATATAAATACTGTTTTATTATCATTATTTAGGCGAGCTTAACCACTATGAATGATATTTAGCAATAAGACATAAACGTGCTTTATCTTTTTGGTTAAATTGATCCAGATCGTTAATATGCGCGAATTATGTAGACACATTGTTGAAACTTGACAGATCAATGTGGGTGGGGTAAAATGCGAGTTTTTGTCCAGAATCTTGCCACATGATTACTTTATGTGACCCTTGTTGAATTAAAATACATTATTGTCTTGTTTGATTTCATAACTTTAGATAGTCAAAATGGATACCGCCTACTTGAAGAAAACCCTTGGTGATTCGTTGACACAGTGCTTGTCTGAAGTCGCAGAAAAGAGACCTAGAGATCCCATTGAATATATCGCACAGTGGATGTATAAATTCATTGAAAATAAAAACTACAATGCACAGGTTGGTTACTTTATTCATTGATTTGGAAACAAACATTTTGATCTAGCCCTGTATAGTATAAAGTGCAAATGTCTCAAAGGTATTGTGTCCTTTGATGAGAAGAAGTCCCAACTACTTCAGCTTCACTGAAGGTTAACTATTTGTTTAAAACCATATCACAGCAACATAACATATGTCTAAACATTCATTGTTTATAAGTTTTGTGCTAGCCTGAATCCTAATTGTGCACTGAATTGCATCCAACTCTGTTAAGTTGGCAATACATATTAGCATTGTTATAGCCTTTGATAGTTTAAAGCTCATGTACTGTGAATACTAATTATACTCTATTGTAATTGGTAAACAATTAAGTTGGTTGTCATGTTGGGTATTTAGTAGACTATACTGTTAAATCTTTAGAAAAAGAAAGAAGAGGAACAGCTAGAAAAAGAAACAAGAGACTTTGAAAGAGATGAGGTTTTGAAAGAGAAAAGAAGAGAAGAGGCTAAAAGAATATCAGAGAAAGAAGCTGAGAAGAAAAGGGTTTGTTGTAACTTTACAAATCTCTAATATAGAGGAAGAAATTATGTTTGAATATGTTTCATAAAAGTTTGTTAAATGACAACAAACATAACTTTAATAGATCCATGACAAAAGATAATAAATCCTATTTTCTTAAAATATTTAGTTAAATCAGATATGCTTTTTTTAAATTTACATTTAATTGAAAAAAGGTTCATACTGTGATTTATTGTCTAACTGATCTGTTCACCTTCCACCCTATCGGTGTGAATGTTTTCAACTGTACTCAAATGGCTACTTAGGATTGCTCCATGTTAAAGAAAGCTTTATTGTGAAGATAGGCTACCTAGTTTTCATTTCAATATAATGATTGTATTGTTGTCTGGTTGTCCTAAAATAATCAGAATATCTCCTATTTTATATGTGCAGCTTGAAGATGAAAGAACGAAGAAAGAGAATACTTCACCCACTAAACTGCCAGTAGTATTAGAAGCTCAAGAACCATCAGAACCTAAAGAGGACAAAAAACCTGACGATGAAGCTGCACAAGGAGAGGAGGCAAAGGTAACTGAGTTTGTCCATCAATTTGCCAAACATCTAGGGGTCATGAAAAATGGTTTTATCTGCTTCTATATTCAATTGCACTAAGAACAGTTTTGCTTTCATCCCTCCAACATGTATTATCATGCTTGAGACTTCATATAAAAAATCCTCAATTCTCCATAATCTATTCTAGTGCTATTATTTGCGCTAAGCTGCTAGAATTTTCTTCCATGGTATTTGGGTCTGTAGATTGTGCTGCGCTTCAAATCTGTGCATATACAATTACACTACAAACTGACAAGGACCTTAAATAGAAATGGATTTGTGCAACAGCTTCGTATGCAAATAAACTGAATATCCGTTTAACCCATATATGCAACTAATTAAAATCCCCTGTTTTGTCTTCTATATTTCCTTTGCTTATCTCCCTTTTCTTGCCAAGTATATACGTTAACATTAACAAGTCAAATGACATTCCGTGTAACATCTTAATTGTTGACTAATAACCACCGATAACTCACAGCTTTTAACAAACATATATATATGTATATGGTTTGAACAAATGTTAAGAATTACACTTTTAACTTGTATGTGTAATCTCTGTTGCAGTAAATATGATGTAAGTAGAAATGGATGCATGGTTTCTTTCTTTACTGTGCAAACACTGCATCGGAAGAGTTGGAATAGTGGAGAGGAGTGTTGGAGTGATATCACATCTTTTTGTGCATTTGTTTTAAAATAGAACTGATTATCTGCAGTGGTGTGGTATATGTGAAATGAGCACTACTTGAAATGAAATGTCACATTTATTTAAAAGATATTCATACCATCATAATGTTTTCAGAAGTCTTTTGAATTGCGTGTACCAAACAGTAAATACATAGTAAACATCAACAGGAATTTAGAAACAATATTGTCAATGAAGTTAGTTTAAGCACATGTTTATGTCATGCATAGACATACAGATGATATGGGAGATTACGAGAATAGATATCATAATTGTATAATGGTTATTTATGGATTTGACGTAAAGAATATTGTCTGGAAACAAAAGATGTACTTACATGAACTATTGTGTCTTTGATTTCATGTGTAATACTTGTTTAGTTGACTGTGCTTAACATGGAGTATTCTTTATTTCTGTTTCTATATACTAGTGTGATATCATTTTATTTTTTCTTTAAACTTATTTTACCTACACAATTTACATAACACATTTAAGTTTGATTTACCTTACCAAGCATGTTGCATTTTGTTTTTACTGTGAGACCAAACAAAGATACCTGTACAAGTACTGTCTGCTTTGCATGTTTTAAATCAAGCATACAATTCAACTTATTTATTTCCTTTTTTTATAAACATTGATTTCCTGCACTGTCCTATACCCTTGCAATACTCTTATTCTTGATTCAACACTTATATTGTTTACACCTTAGTAAATACTACATGTGACACCAACATTAAAGACTTGACTTTCCCTTTTTTTCACCTTTTATCTTTAACATCTTATTCTTAAAACCCTACAAATTTACTAAGATATTGGTTAAATTTTCAGATCAGTATCCCATACGTAACTTGTTATGTAATTGTGTAATGGTTATTTGTGTATTTGGTAATTTCTCACAGACTTTGTGACCTATTGATTTTATATTTGAAAAAAAGGAACTCTGAAATGAAAGTGTCACAGGATACATTACAATAGGCAGACGTGAAATCAACGTCTTCATTTAAGACGTGATGATATACATTCTTTATCTGTTAAACTTGATAACCCTTAATTCCTGTCCTTACTTGATTTCTCTAAACTTAACAGGAATCCTTGAATATTAACTGTTATAAGTTTAACACTAATTAACAAAATATTGCATATTCATATAATGGCTTTAGAGAAAACCCCAAATAAATCTGTGAATAAAGGTACCCCATTACTCACAGGGCTTGTACTATGTTACAACTGCACATGTGGCATTATTCACAGGTGTACTTTCTGTGTTACAGCCAGAGACCGAGGAGAAGCCAGCAGAGGAAGGAGGTGAAGCTAAAGAGGAGACCAAAGAAGCAGAACCTGAGAAAACTGATGAGGCACCTCCTGCTGATCAACCACCAGCAACTGAAGAACAGCCAGCTGAAGAATCATAGAACTGAAATAAATCTCATAACTTTAGCATGTTGATACTTAATTATTCAAGGTTCTGTCTAACTGTGGTTAAAACTTTGAAAACGCTTTCTTAAAACAACACTTTTAGCAGGAACTCTCATTGAAATATAGAATTTTCCTTTTTTAGTTCCACCCCCCACTAACAACTATTTGGTGTTATAAAAATAAAGAGGTTCTATGTATACTTGTTGTTAGTGCATTTCATCATAAGTTCAGTTTGCACACAATTTGTTCTCTCATCTAACAGCATTTGGTATAAAAAGTGTCTTATACATGTTATCAACATTTGAAGTATTGTATATGTATAGTAAATGCTTTATTATTGTAAGGCGTTGTTAAAGTCTCAGTGATATTGTAAGATTTTTAAATTGTGTATTCTGTGATCTTTGTTATTTATTGTCTCATTTGAGATAATATTTCTTCTTTCATGTTACCTGATATAAATTATCAATCAGTACAGAGTAGCTTTAACATTTGAGGAAGTATTTGTTAGCATGTACACTTATATACGTTTTGAAATAATCTGCTCTTTTTTTTAACTAACTTTTATCTTAATTTTCAGATTACGATTGTTGACAGGTTTCACTCTACTTGATCTGTAAACATTTCTCAGTATTGATAAACTAATGTTGACACCCTGATTTTAAAACATTTGAATTTTTGATAACGCTGCTTTGATATAGGTTTCTGATTTTATGAACTCTTTGTATCTCACAACAACTTTAGAAGTTAAATCAGAAAGTTAGAACATGTTTAAGAAATAAGAGCATCTAGTTTATGATAAGCTTCATGCAAAAGTTCTGTAAAGCCACTGTAAATACTTTTATACTGTAAATGTATACTTGTAGTTAAGAGATCAATTCAAATTATGTTAACATGAGAAGCTGTATACTTTTAAGCTTTTTTGTCGGTAATTGTAATTGTGTACACTTCACTAGTCTCTTTTCACAGTACAGGACAATCAAAACTAGGTAGAACATGTAAAGTGGTAATTATAGTTTTTACATTCTGCCACAAAGTACTATGTTTCTTGCAGCAGTAGCATTTAGCTTTGACCAACAGTTTTATTGTAATTTGGTGCTTAAAAAATGAAAAAAAGTGCACACAACCAGAATCAAATCTTGCCACGTTGTATAATTGTGTAGATTAGCTCACCAGTAGTAAACAAACCAAAGCCATAATAGTCACCGTATAGATTGGCATTAGCTTTAACATATGTAGCTTATTAACAACTGAATACCTTGTGCCATGGTAGGTATTGTTTTAAAAGTTGTAATTGTGCCATCATAAGGCCTTTTTTATTCATTTCAATGCTTTAAAGAACTATGGGCTAGTCAAAGTTTGAACATTTTTATTTGCCATAATACAAATAGCCAACACAATATTGAACTCTACATGTAAGATTAGGGTACCAAAGTGTTGCTTTGAACCCTTCATATTCGATGTTATGTACCAGGTATAGATGATAAATGGATTTTTGAAAATTTGGCTGTCACCTATTAATACAGATATTTTCAAACCTTTCCTTAGATTATAGAAGCATTTGTGAGTTAAACTATAGGTATGTCAGTCTTTATTAAAACATGACCCTCAATCTGCCATGTTTCCTATTATTGCATATTGCAGGACATGCATGTGTGCTATGAGATATGAAACTTTTGTAAAGAAAGAATTATTACATTCACTTTACAGGGTTAAGTAAATGTTGCTATATTTAGATGCCCCTTTTTCTCTCCAAAAGTCACATTATGAATAAACACTATGCTTTATTTTCATGTACAAGTACAAGGCTAAACTAATAGATTGATTGACATAATTGGTTCTTGTAGGTTTTATTTAAAAGTGTAGTTATTTACGTTGTGCCTTTGCATGAGTTATCCTTTGAATAATTTAAATGGAATAAACCTGTTTTTGAAATCTGAACTGTTAATATGTGTTGTACATGTACCCAATCTCCCATGCAGAGTTGAGTTGTCGTTCCTGGCAGTCTCTCTTAATCTATTATACATGCCAGAGGAGATCACTGCGTTTGAGTTTGGCATGTGTCATGTTTTAGCCCTTACGACGTTTGTTCTAAAATGGTAGGTACAGTTGTCTCACGCGAAACGTAAAGTTACGCATAAACTAGACAGCGTTCAGTGGCGGTTCCAGGAATTTCCAAATGGGGAGGGGGTCACAACTAATTATAAACATATAAACGTTTTTTTTATTTCATTATTTAAATCATATAATGACATGGAATTAACATTTGTCGACGCTGTCAATGATATTTGACAGCTTCAACCGTCTTGGCTGCATCCGTGCAAAGTCTGTAACCAGGGGCGTAGCGTGGGCAAGATAACGTTTATTCGAAAGATTTGAAATCAAGGACGCTTAACGGCGCTTTGTGACTATTTGAAGCGATGTTTTGGAAGTTGAAACTGCTGACAAAATTTTGAAAATAAGGACGCTAAAAGGTGCATTCTAACGGTATTTTAAACGATGTTTTGGGAGGTGGAACTGCTGAGAACATTTTGAAATCAAGGACGCTAAACGGTGCATTCTTACGCTATTTGAAACGATGTTTTGGAAGTTGGGACTGCGGAGAAACTTTTGAAAATAAGGACGCTAACTGGTGGTTTCTAGCGGTATTGAAAACGATTCTTTGGAAGTTGGAACTGCGCAGAAACTTTTGAAATTAAGGACGTTAACTGGTGCATACTAACGCTATTGATTTGATGTTTTCGGAAGTTGGAATTGCTGAGAGACTTTTTAAAGCGAGGTTGCTTAATGGTGCATTCTGTCGCAATTTGAAATTATGTTTTAAAAGTTAGAACTGCTGAGAAAATGTTGAAAACGAGGTCGCTTACTTGTGCATTCTTCCGCAATTTGAACTTATGTTTTTGGTAGTTGCTGAGAAAATTAAAAATAAACAGGTTGCTTAATGGTGCATTTTGCCTCATTTTGAAACGATGTAAAATGCGGCGCCGATTTATCATTATCGAATTTTCGGACCCCGTTGTCATTTTCAAGACAATTTGTCATTGTCGTATACTATATAATACTTTGAAAATGGCATACCATAAAGCACGGAACACAATAATCAGGTTCAAATGTGTATTTACTCAAATAATTGTATACATCGTGACAAAACAACTTATTTGTACAGTTAAATCAAGATGTGACCCCCAAACCCCCCCCCCCC
>ENA-OREC01001579-OREC01001579.1-marine-metagenome-genome-assembly--contig:-NODE-1579-length-11689-cov-12.482863_pt1 | contig 11689 bp, 5 predicted proteins | sample MGYA00248626_ERZ508543 | MGnify/ENA primary metagenome ERZ508543 (study PRJEB26211, sample SAMN05518279) | marine metagenome | isolation source: Puget Sound, Washington, USA | host: Bankia setacea... | reverse complement strand
TTCCATGTATGCCGGTATGTGCAGGTATCCAGGTACGACTGTTGTTCTTGATGTCAGGCTGTTTAAACTTTGTATTAAATTTCGTAAGGTGTAGTCTTCTTGATTACCTGATGCGAGTGATTGCAATACAGATAGGGAGTCTGTGAAGAGCACAACCTCTGTAGTTTGAGCACATATCTCCACCCGGTATTGCTATATTAATGGGAGGCTTGTTTGGCTGGCTGATATAGATGACACATCCCCCATTTCTTGTTGCATTTTCAGCTGATCCGTCGGTGAAGATCTGTGTCCAAGCTGTAGCTGGGTAGCTTTTGCCCAACTCTGCTAGTGTCAGTGTTTTGAGAGATCAGGCTTCATTGTCGCTTGACTTGGTGCTAATGACTGGTATGGAGAATTTGACTTTGGCTTTGACGACAAGTGGTGTCCGGTTGTGCGTTAGCATTTCACATTAGTCTGGTCTTGGTGCTAGGATGTCAGATTGTTTCCTCTGCTGCTCTTTCAAGACATGGTAGAGGCTTGTCCGTTACAGCCTATTCTTGGTCAAGTCTTGGAGGCGTTTGTGCAGTGGATGGTCTGGCATTCTTTTCACCTTTTCTCCGTATGTGAGCAGCTTAGCGTTCCTTCGAGAGTCAAAGGGCTCCACTGCAGCTGTTTTCTGCATGGTAGCTATGGGTGTGCTCTTCATTGCGCCTGGTTATGAGACCCATGTTCTGTACTTGGTCGAGTTTGTTCGTGTGGTCTTGTCTTGGCTGCTGTAGCCCACACACCTCCTTAGGATTCGAGCGTTGGTCGCACTGTCCCAGTGTACACTGACTTTTCTCATTGGCTCAATATGTGGTTTCCATGATAGGCGTAAATCTAGTGTGGCTCCTAAGGTGTCCGTCCACCTTCACTCGAGCTGACCTATCGTGGAGAAAGCAACGGATCCACGTGTACATCCGTCCTGACACACCGGCTTGGAGCACCTTAAGGAGTAAACCTTCTCTCCATCAAAAGAGACGGTTTAATCCAACCCACTGTTTTAATTGACACATTTTCTTACAAATACAAAGGTGTATACATCGACCTGATTATCTTAGATATCTTATATAGTTCAAGAGCGTGTTTAATTATTTTCGAAACGACTATTTGCCCGACTCCCTTCGGCTTACATTTGCTGGTATGTTTTGAGTTTGTCTGTTTTCACTCCAGAAAGGATTCCAAATAGATGGAAAATATCGTATTTCAAACAGTCAACTCAGAAACCAAATGACAACTTTAAACTGGTTTATATTTCCTATGCTTCTTGAACAAAATATGCCTGCTATGTATAGACGGTAGAAGCTCATACAAGATGCCGTGAAGAGTGATAATTCCACAAGCACACGTCTAGCAGTATTTCAAGTGGTCAAAACACACGTCGATGTTAAATAAAGTGATACAAATACGAGACTATATTACCTCACTTGAATACTTGTACTTTAGATGGTCAGTAAGTACATTGATTGTGGGCTTTTTCTGAACAGTACTTACATAGTTTATATGTGTGCAAAGTCGGATGACAATGTGATATGGTTGATATACACTGAACCAGCCATAATATTGCTATTTATATATATATGTATGGCAATGAACTATGATTGCTTTAGCAAAATAGCATGTATGTGTGTGTGTGTGTGTGCGTGTGAGTGAGTGCGTGCGTGCGTGTACGTGCGTGCTTGCGTGTGTGCGTGCGTTCGTCGTGTTACAAAGTGTTATTGTAACATTCATTGCGGGAAACCAAGTACGAGAAAAGAGCTACAACTAGTTATACTTTACACAGCTAAGAAATCCATTGTCCAAAGACGGTTATGATTCAAATGCTGGTTTCGAGTGCGGGAGGTCCCGTGTTCAATCCCCAGTCAAGGACCGCGTCATACCAAAAACGTTATAAAAATGGTACCAGTAGTTCCCTTGTTTAGCACTGAACATTCAAAAGGGAAAATACTGGGCTCTTTCTCAAGAATTGAGATAGGAAAATAAATTTAATGAAAGGTTATTGGTCGTTGTGCCGGGGATGAAAGCACCGAATGATAACGCAGAACCGACAAAAGTCGAACGTGTGACATATCTTACCAAAGATGCAGATTACGCTGTGTGTTGTCCTTTTTACAGTTGGTTGTATGGAGACATAAGCGTGTTGCCTTTAATCTGCTGTGTCCTCTCACAGTACAAATACGCGGCTGTCGTTCACTTGCTACAGTTCAAAGCCATAAAACATCCATCTATCATTCCTATCATATGGCAACAATCACGCCTTCGACAGCTGCCTTCACAAACAACAAATGACTGGTATGGAAATATCAATGTAGACTGGCGGGGAATGCAAATGGTCATAATTTCTCTCACAGTGTTGTAGCTCAATAACACACGTAGACAATATTACATAGTCCAGAGTTCTATGACAATTGTATACATATATATATCTAATTCTGATTACTCCTACCTTTGGACAATGCCCTAATCCAACCAGATACTAGGTTATGTTGTTCTGTATGTGGTGTTGAAAGCGCAGTTCCAGGAATGATGACATACGATCAGAAATGAAAGATGATCGTGTGTAGCGATGACTGTGTAGGTCTTTATCCCACGTGTTCATGGAGGGCTCATGTGTATAGTCGCTATAAGTGATGAGTTGTGTTACTTACACACGTGTATAGCAAACAAACGTAATATTTTTGAAAGGCGTCCACTCATCAGATACACATACATTTTATAAAACGAATTCATTCTTTTTTTATTTGTCATATAAATATCGCCTATCCGTTGGCTTGTTATGGTCGTATTTATTTGATTCCATAGTTTGTAGTACACGCGTTCTAATTGTACGTCACTTGATATGCGATACCGTCTATACCTAAAAAAAACAAGTATTTAGACATTTGTTTACGACGGATTGTCATGTGGTCCGGCACTGTTATCGTGTCTTGACAATCCTACTGAATGTCTAACATCAAATTGTATAGCTTAATACTCATCACCCGGGCTAACCTCTGGACTAAGTCAATGTGCTTAAGACAACACCCCGATAACAAGACCGCCCTCAGTGTGGTCGCGACCTGAAACTCAGGAAGAACTAAGATCTAAGATTTGATTTAATATAATGATTGCTGGATTGGTATATGTAATTGGTCTGATCTGCACATCAATTTTGAAATAGGCGTTTTCCTCTAACTTGAATCGTTAAACACATGCAATCGAGTCTGTACATCTTATTTTATGAACATATGTGTGGTTCGTGCAGCATGTCTCTTGTAACAAGGTCCCGATGTTGTGATAAATAAGGCACTTTGGAGATATGTGCAATAATATGCTCATACATTGTGTGAGAATACTTCATATGAACGGTTAATGCCTGAAGAATAAATTTCCATTAATGTGGCATGCATTGTTGTAAAATTATTACTTACGCTTCCTGTCTAATGCAATATGTTTGTTTTATTAACCGTCTAATAGTAGTAAAACCAACTTTCGTCTCGTGCTTGTATTCGCTTTGTAGTCTCAAATATTAATATGGGAACACAATGGAACAGTGTGCCGTTGTATTATTCGCCATCACTTAGCAAATGCCTTAGTGCCAAAATACTTAATTGACTCCCGATGTCCCACACTTATTGAAATTCACTGCTCACCATACACCATAACAAGGAACTGCAATTTCATGTTTATCATACCACAGCAACTCTCATGGGTAGAAACAAAGTTGCCATCTAATTGTAACGCCACGTCAAGTTACAGTTAGAGGTGTGGAGCTCAAATTAAGGAACGATTTAATTTAGCAAGTAAAAACACGAAGTGTGAATTCATATTAAATTATTTTTAGATGGCGCCACACACTGAAGGTTAAAAGCGATCTACGAGACCTCAATTTCGACCTTCTTTTCTTGCTTTCACAAACAATAGTTCCTCAATTACATATGTACTAACCCTAAACTGGTGGTATGGGTGTGATGGTCGCGACCTCAATTCAGGCCAGTCTCATAGTCCTATATAAAGACAGTCAATTTACCTAACTGTGTTTCTGAACCTTCTTTTCTTCTTGTTGAAAAGTTAATTCTCCACTTGATACATCGATGAACTGACATGTCTACATTATATATATGAAACTAGTGTGATATACTCAACAACAACAACAACGACAACAATAACAACAACAATGTGCATGTCTTACAATTAATCGTGTCGACAGAAAGGGGAAATAGATGTCGTAAATGCCTTTTAAGTACATATACGATTATAGTAACGACACATTTCCGTTCCAAATTCGACATGCACCATTGAATCACAACTTTTACCGAACATGACTGTGAGTTGATCATTTTGTTAACATCGTATGGCACAAACTCTTAACTTTGCTAAACATTACACTTAAAACACAAGCAATATTAAATTGCATATTAATTTGTAGAATTGCGGACAAATTTAGGGATAATGTCTGGGTAATTTGAATTGTATCTGCATTTATAACCACAGACTGTCTCCCTGTGCAGTGAATGCATTTCTTGTAATAACACATCAGCCAAAAAACATTTATTCTACAATCAAAATGCAGTAAAGAGCAATACGTGAGTTTGATAGAAGGTTTATTAGGTTACCAGTCGTAAATAGCTGCCTTTTAAATGTCATAGCATTAAATGTTGAAACTGTGCATTATCTGAGACATTTGAAAATATAGAACTGTTAGAAACAATGTAAATGAAGGAGTCAAAAGGAGTGTCGTGGTGTGTCATGAGTTTGCTAGAGAGTTTATTAAGTCAAAAAGCCAAGGGCTTTTTATTTAAAATGAATGTCCACCTCTGGAAACGAGTATGTGGAAAGCAAACTAATTGTAAAATGTGAAAATCAAAATCTTAAAACAACAAACTTTCACAACGCTTAGATATCCAAGATGGCGTCCAAGATGGCCGCCAATTTTAAAGTTTCTATCTCAATCTCAATAAAAACATTAACTTTATAGTGCATAATGATATAATAATTCCAGAATCGTTAACCCTGACATTATAAACCTTGAATACGATTTTGAAGATATATAATGTTCAAGGTCATCCAAGGTCAAGTTCAATGTCATAAGTAGATTTAATTTTTTTAAAAACACGGAGAAAAATGAGCAAAATACAGGTTAACGTTTTCATTAATTTTACTCAGATGTATTATTAACACATTACATTTAAATGACAGTACACTGCAATGTATTACTGCACTGCAATTGAAAATGATACCTTAAATATGAACATATGTACTTATACGCCGATATTATGAACCGAAACAGTTGAACTGTATGTTTCAATTCTGACTGCAATTGTCAGTTTTCAGAGTACCTGTATACTAGTTTATCTTAATTCACAGCAAGGGTTTCTGGTTTAACCGTATGAACACCTTGAGGATTCAATGATAAGATATATCAGTTCTAGTGTTGGACTTAAAATATGTATATATGTCAAGGTTATGCAATGTCAAGTTCAAGGTCAAGTAAAGAGTTTAACCCTAAAACAGTCAAACACGGATAAATACTGCAGTTTAAGTCTAATCCAACAGGAAAATGTGCTATTTCACAATACTCACTTGACAACAAACATGGCTATGTTCTCTATTATCTGTAAACAATGTCACAAGTAAGACCACATGTGTATTGACAATGACATGATTAAGTGAGGAAACTACACTCAGTGTACCGTGTTGACCTCCATTACCAGATTTAGTTTCACATCCTATCCACATAGGTCAACAAAGGTGACGGTCAGTTACTAGTTACATGACACACGTAGAGAAAAACAGACTAACTTCGTGCTATAATACACATATGTTGGCATGACGTAGTCTTAACTTTTAACCCTTTCAATGAATGTGGTGCTAAAACAAGAACGTTTTATCTTACATGACCTAATGTAAATGTTGGATCCAAGTATGTGTTTCGTTTTCGCATGTTATCCAATTGTTACTATTACTTGTATGTTTTAAAATGCTATTTTCCGTGTGTGTAATATCACATATTCATAAATATCAAGATCACCATACACTCATTTAGGGTAAAACAACGTAATTAAATAGGTCCACACCGCATTTGAGTCTGATTAATTAATTTCAACAGAATTAATATATATTCTTCTTGTTAAATATATGCTTGGTTTGATATTTCCGTGATTAAAACTAGAATCAAGTTAACTAAAAGTGATATCTGGCGCCGCATGTGCGATGGACATTAAGTCATCATGTCAGAAAGGTTGACTTCCTGCGGGATTTGACCTGATATTCATAAAGTAACGTATTGCTTGATTTATATATATACATTGTATTTGATGCACTATTTGTTTGGTCGCCATTCGGCATTCCCAAAATCGTAGAGATTAACTTTCCCCTACTTTCTCATCCAACAAAGAATTATAATTTATCATTCATGACTTCACTGTATGCTGCCAGATTTGTCAGAATTGACTGCGGGCCCATTTAATACAGAGCTATTATCCACAGTTACGCATATGCATTGTGTCGAGTCCATGCCACAGTAGGTACACAAATGAATTTGCAAATCGTTATTCATTCTCACAAACTGCAGTTCTCTGGCTACAATGAAAGAAATAAGTTGAGGCATTAAACGCCACTCATACTTCGTCTAAAGCGCCTGTGTTCCCAATTCTGACAACTTTTAGATCAATGTATCACAATGCAAATGTGGTTTTGATTCGTTTAAAAAAGTCGAGAATGAATGAACTGGTCTGTTTCGTTAGACTGTTTTAATTCCTGTATGTGTGTTACTTTATGTCCGCATACTGTTAAGATATAGTGATGATATATTTGTTTTGTGAGCGGCTGCTGATAGCGTATCTAACTTGGTTTCGGACAGTCGTAAGTTCGAGCCAATTGAAGGCGATCGTTGTTTCTTTCAGCAAGACACGACCCAAGGAACAGATTCGAGCGTGATTAACAAAAGCAACATTTCTTTTTTCAAAGATCAAACTTAGATGATGTATTAGAAACTTAGCGCACACCTATTCTCAGACAATGTAGTACACTTGTTGATGATATCATTGTATGTGTGTAGTACTAACGTTCTAAAATACGACATCTTCTCATAAGTAGTGATTGTTATATGATTTCAATTGACATACCCATACGCATGTCTTTATTTAAAACAGCACTATTAACTGTAGACGCATAACAATAGATCTAAATGTATAGGAAATTGCATAAAAAGGGTATTTATTGTTTCCTCAGGTTTAATAAATAAATAAAATTTGAAAACCGTACATTCAGATTTCACATTTCGTTACCTAATTCAATCGTCTGCTTCAACTGCATACATGTATGTTAGTTACGTTATACAAATATAGTAAAACATACTCGTTAAACCATACATAGACAGAAATCATCCTCTAGGTGTTTTAGTCAATGTTGAAGTATTCACTGCATCGATCCTTTAATCTATATCCAACTTAAGAGATAAAAAAGAAACACCATAGCATCGCATAAGTGTACATTAAAAATGGCCAATGGCAATCTTTCAGTGGTAATGTGTCGCGTGACTTGATATAATCTTCATACTGACCAGGACAAGGACGGTGATGTACATTTAATGTTTAGTTATAATATCGCACCAATATAAACAGGCATCGTGTAGCTTCGAAAAAAGTATGTAACTAGTTGGAACCAAAACAATATTTTCTCAACTTATTTTAGTGAAAAACCGCAAATGGAAACGGAATATATTGTTTCTGCTTTTTGAGTTTCTTGTTCAACGAAATTGAAAAAGAAATACTAGAGAATGTGTTAAAGACAACGATCCCACAGACAAGAACATAATATCTTAAGAGTGACTTTCTAGAGAGTAAATCACTGATGATTGATCACGCATCAATTTACACGTTCTAAACAGATTGTTTATTGTACACCCAGAGTCGGTTTCATCTTTCTTAAGTGTTTTCAAACTGCTGGAGATTTTGGAGATGCTGTATATCGACTGTTAAGTAAACACGTTCCCACATGTGTTTAATATTGGAATCTTACATGTATAAACCTACATAGTCATCATTTTGCAATCGCTATGTTAACCTCTAATATGGAAACTGGACATTCTTTACGTAACTATTCTCTCCATAATCTAATCATATACTGTGTTTATATACAGGTTAGACGTCATGATGACGGCTCTTCAGTATATGCACTGGGCGGAGCGTAGCGTATTGTTGACATTTGAGAAGAACATTGGATCAATCCTTGCACACAAGCTGAATTAAAGTGATGTTATTCATCTGGCAAAAGCTTCCGCATTGATAAGGCATTTAAACAAAGAACAGATAGTCCCCTTTCACTTTTGAAATTCGATTGCAAGATGAGCATTGTACAGACACCAAATCTTTGATTAAGGAGCATTAAATCACATATTGTCTCAGCTTCTTCAATTCAACTGACTTGCCAAGTATAAAGAAGTCCACAGGTACACTTAGGACATATAGACATCTCTTGCAGTGTACATGAGCTTGATTGTCTTTGGCAATAACAGAACAAACACAATTAATTGAAATGCTCTATGAGAATGGAATCAGCATTTCGAATAAAAGAGTCATTGAAATGTCTGCCCACAAGTCTAAAATCAACGGTTGTTTACTATAGCGGCTTTGAATATTATCGATCATAATCCTACTGCTACCACTGCGCAGACATACTTCCATGGTCACTGTATCAAAACCCATTTCAAGACTATGCTGGTGAAGAAAGAGAACAACTGAATGTGAAGTATGATATGAAAACAGGAGAAAAGTCCAAGAGCCGCCGTAGGATTATACCAAGTGCACCAGCTTACATAGCTTAGAATTCAAATGCTCTCTTAGAAGAACACCACCCACACACACCTAACATTATTTAGTTGCATGTGAAGGACAAATATGCCTGTTTTGACAAATGTAGCTTTTGATGCATTCAGTATTTCATGCTCTGCCCACCATGCATAAAAAGGAGCTTGTCATTTGAAGTGAGTATCGCCCTGTTGCTACTAGGTATCAAGCACTTCATATATAATGTGTGTGCCATATTTGCTTTGATTTACCCACGTCAAACACCCGCTGTAACTGCTGCTAATCGTGTATGCTCATGCAAAGAAAATTTAATTGGAAGGGCCATACTATGAAGAGGATAAGATTGTAATCATCATTGGATGACTTCTTATTAAGCTTGCTGCATTTAAATTATTGGACACATAGCGGCTGAAACAGTTACAATAACCAATGCAGAGGTAACCTCATCTGGTACACCGTTCATTTTTGAGTATTACCAGGATATGAACAGCTCATTGGATCACATCCTATAGTCGGTACAAGCTTAGGAAGCCTGCCTTCCAAACATATGTATAAATTCTCATCTATGAGCTAACCTTCTTTATCTTCATCTACTAATTCGGTTACTATTTGCCTGTAATACTGGACATTCAACTATATTCAAACAACACAAGCATCCCTTACATAACATGTCAAGAAAGCTGCTTTTTAGGTTTGATACCAGCTAAGCTCCATAAGATACCACAAGGCTAGAGGTGCAACTTAATTTTAAAGAAATAACAAGTCAAAGGGGTAGCTAACAGTAATGTATGATTATAGCAGCCTTTAAAACATACACAAGGACACCAAGATCATTCAAATCGGCAAACTGACTTCTCTTCTATGAACAAAACCATTGTTTATGCAAAATGGTGGCCATCTTGAAAAAGGCGCCATTTTGGATTTTCAAATTGTTACTAAACTGCTAGAAATTATTCCAGTAGCCTTCAAAACATATAAAAGGACATCAAGATCATTCAAATCGGCCATGTTTATTATCTTTTTGGGACCAACACCGACTTGTAGATGCAGCATGGCGGCCATCTTGACAAGTGGTCGCCATCTTGGATTTCCAAATAGCCAATCTTGTAAATTTGATCTAAAGGCCTCACAGAACATCTCCAGAAAATGTCATGCTTGTATCATAATTTGCACGATTGGTCCGTTATCATATACACTAGTAATGAAGATCCGTCATCGTGCCATCTAACCATTTTAAACCGTATGACATTGCAATGGCACGCTTTTATAGCTTAGAAATCCTGACCTGACAGTAGGTATGTTTTGTTGCTAAATATGTTCAATATAAAGTTTAACGAGGTACCCAATTTAAATATGATTAATTAAATATGTATCTTGTTCTAATCAGTTTGAATCTACCTTAAATATTTTATAATACATCACTCACTACCACAAATTCACCAGTAGCAGGTCAAACCTCCCGTGCTGTATAAATACATTACTTCGGTTATAATATCGACCAAGTTTGAAAATATTCGTGATCCTCGTGCAACACGTTGAAACAGGATGCATGAATAAACTTCCCAGCTAAAAACACTGTCACACCACCATCTTCCATAACCATACTTTAGGAATGGTCTGATATAAATTAACCACTAGTTATCGAGGCGCCTTCATGGCGCCATTTCATACACTTTCATAGACTCTGTCTTCACAAATATGACTCCTGTGGTTAACTCCTCTGATTGGTTTAGACGGCGACATACGTCATGTTTGCGATTTAAAATAGTTTAACCCGATAACCAACAGTTTCTTTTTAATTGGTATACACGTGACATGGCTGTTGAATGACCTGCAATTTTGGGGAGGTGCAAAACTGAAGTTTTGTCTATATCTACGTCAGAAAAATGACTTTTCCTGTGCCCAGGAAGGTTGCTTATATATGTTGGTAGCTAGCAGACAATATATATGGACAAAAAATCGAGTTGTTTGGCACAAGAACACCAAAATGCTGAGGTCAGTATGCCCAACCACCCTGCGGACACTGTCCAACATGGCGGCGAACGAGAGACCGGCAAGCGTAAACGAAGGTCAACAGGTGGGACTTTTGATACACCACATAAGACAACAGGTAACGCTGCTTTGTGTGATATTGAACAACCAAATATGACAAAAGAACGATTTAGAACCCTTCCCACTGATGAGAAACTTGTAACACTGTTTGACCTTATGGCTAATGTTGGGAACTTGACTCGAGGGTCACGAGCGTTGAGCACCATGTAAGCCATTTACTTCAAGATAGAAATGACACTAATATAAGACTCAAAGTGCTATAGTACAAGTTCATCGATGCAGAAGCTCGCTCAAGACGCACTAACCTTATCTTTAGAGGTATCCCAGAAGTATTTGTTATCGAAAATTGTGAGGACATTATCAAATCTTTCCTACGTGATGAGCTACATATTGAACGCTCTGTTTGTATACAAAGAGCCCATCGTATCGGTAGACCAGGTGCACGCGCGCCAGGTCACGACGGCCCCAAAACTAGGCCAATTATAGTGCAAGGATGTGGAAATTATAATGTGAAACGCCTCACGTCTGAAGCACAAACCGCAGTATGGTATAAATAGGGACTATCCCAGTGAAAGTGTGCAGGCTATGTCCAGATTATGGTCAGACTATAAAAGGGCTAAACGTGAGAGCAATGTATCTGTATTTATTGGCTTCCCAGCAAAGCTAATTATGAATAGACATGTTGTGAGGAACGAATTACCAGAATGGAGCAACATCATCAAAATGTCGAGGACATCCTAGATCAAATGATAGACATGCAGCCTATCCAACAGGCAACCTCAACCATTTACTCTGAGTCTGAGGGTTCTGAGTCTGAGTCAACTGATACT
>ENA-OREC01001578-OREC01001578.1-marine-metagenome-genome-assembly--contig:-NODE-1578-length-11690-cov-15.247653_pt1 | contig 11690 bp, 5 predicted proteins | sample MGYA00248626_ERZ508543 | MGnify/ENA primary metagenome ERZ508543 (study PRJEB26211, sample SAMN05518279) | marine metagenome | isolation source: Puget Sound, Washington, USA | host: Bankia setacea... | reverse complement strand
TACAATGTGTACTAGTATATCAAGGAGATAGGTACAATGTGTACTAGTATATCAAGGAGATAGGTACAATGTGTACTAGTATATCAAGGAGATAGGTACACTTTGTAGTTACATGCGATTGATCCATATATGAAGTTTAATGTTCGTAACACAAATGAGTAATAGGTTGTGCCATCTGCAAGTTTCAGTTCAGAAAAGATTCAATGGCATACTTAAACAATGTGATCAAGGCCAAGAGTATGTAACAATGGCAAACACTCTACAACGAATAGTATAATAGCAACGTTACGATTATTTGTTCCCGGTATGTCTGCTTCATTACAATATATTCTTAGATGAAGATTTGAATTAGTAACTCCTATAATGCTTTAACTACTTGCTCTGGCGTATTTTTTCGGCCAATAAGATTTTTTGAACATTTAAACGTCTCTTTCATTAATACTGCTAGTGACTGCTAGTCTGGGTTCTTAATTATAAAGATACCGGTGTATGGACTGTCTTTCCCCCAAAATAGAGTTGACACTAAGATGCTCAGAGCACATTTTTTCCAGTTTCTTCAACATAAAGACGCCGCGGCCTATCCATGCACTCGCGCCCTTCGGCATCTTAATATCGCGAATAACTTAAAAGTACTTTAAATAATACATGTATATTACGGAAGTACTGGAGAGGACCTTTGGTATAGTGTACATATGTCATAATATATCACGTATTTTATAACGTTTATCAAAACACTAAAACAATCCCAATTATTGAACGAAGGTGTTGTTTTTTGTAATGTTTTGAAGATTAAGTATTATTTTGTTTAAAAAGATTAGTATTCATAAGTATAACAGAATCCGTCCTAATATATTGCAGATAGATAAATTGATAAAGACTGGAAATTACAAGGTGCTTAAACAGTACTATTATTATGTTGATAACAAACATGCATAGTAGGAAATTGTTAAGTTAAGGAACTGAGAAATGTAACAGTGATGATTGGAATAACCTAGCTTTATGTTTTGGGTGATAACATGAACAATTGTAGATTGACTGAGCAAGCCGTTGACTGAATAACTAAATGCAGAGCCTATTTGTGTTGCTTTTGATTGAAGTCACGCATTCCCTTCTCACATACCCGAGTCAATGGTGTTCATATACAAACATATCGGGAAGTCTCTTGACTGACATTGAGAATGGATGGCAACATTAGACGATTTGAGTTAAACATTTGGGAATAACAATGATAGATATGTGTTGATTGTGTCCGGTGTTGCTCAACAATGATTCTGGACGACTGTTTTGGTCTTGTCTTCAGTGGTTGTTGTTTAGTGTTAAAATGCAAACAAACTACTTGACAGTTGCAGTGATACCTGACTCGGAGAGTATAATACAAACTTAGAATGTGATAGATGTAAAGATTGTTTCCACTTTCATCAAACGATTTTTTATTCATAATTCTGTTTCTTTTATATTAATAGTGATGTCCTTCTTCGGTTGATGTTCTTTCAAGCAAATCAAAATGTTAACGTTTTTTTACGATACGACCTTGACAAATCAGTAAAACCCATAGGTGAAGTGTATGATCATATAGAAAAAAAGACGTATGGAACCTGTGTAAGACTATTTAACTAACTAATTATATAATGTGGTCTGGATACTACTCCAAGATGTCGAAAGTCCAGTTTTTCTACGTTAACTCATACGTGAAACACAATAACATATTGATACTTGGGACATTTAAAGAGAGCAGTGTGTACTATCAATATCTTGGTAACATGACAAATGATCTAGATATATAGATACATGCACAATGGTGTACACGATCAAATAACATGTATTTGTATGTTTTCATTTAAAGTACTAACTATTGTTCTGGTAGTAAAATAGTTTCGTAAGTTTTGATATTGTTAATAAGGAAACAATATGTTTTATCTGAGGCATTTCAGTATTTTCAAAAGTGTGATTTTGTTTGTTGTTGGAAATAAAATTATATCATAGGATTCGTTTGACGTTGTTTTTTATGTTTTTTTTAAATGTAGTTGCTGTGTATGTCCACTGTAGGTTAACCTCCCTGCACTCAATAGCCAATTCAGCAAGCATTTAATGAAGACGTTGTTGACTACGCTATGTTTCATCTATACTGAACCAAAATTAAAAACTTTACACTTTTATAATACAAATTTCTAACACAATTTTTAACCAATGTACAAGTGATTCTTCCTGCCTCTATAAAAAGGACACATAACAAAGGCAATTATATGCCATAAATGTAAAGTCATGTATCATACATAACATGGAGATAACTCATATAATGTAAAACAGGCAGTTAATTGTATTACCTCCCTTTGTATTGATTAAATAGGGAAGTTCATGACCTTAAATCTGAAAGATCCTACACAAATGTTTCGATTTTTTATTACAGATACAGATACAGATAACTTTATTTTTTCCCGAAATTGTACATACCAATTACATGGGTATATACAAAATGAATCATAGAATAACATAATGTATTAACAGTGACATGGTGGAATTTAACAGAGGTAGTTGAATGGCAGTTCAACAGAAACGGTTGAAGTTTAACTCTCTTACAAATGTTTAAATTCCTTTTCCTGCATTGGGAGGTATTGATGTTTTCCCCATGCATAGTAAATCCCATTATAAAAGTGTAAAATATTCATTTTGAGTGAGTGTAGTTTGTTGGTCTCGCCGTTTGATATGTTTATGTCGAGTACTATCCAATCTTGGACAATAATGTGTTTTCTGATAGTTAGATCATAAAACCATTTCTGTCGCAGCGAGGTATGACAGGTCCGAATTATCGGTCACCATAACAACAAAAGTACATCAACCGTCGTGATTTTAATAGGATGTGATAATGTTAAGTAAATAACCCAAAAGTGCGTTATAACCAAGTTGCGCAAGACATACATATATCAATTGTAAAATAGTTGCTACTAGAATGGTGGTGACTATATAACGACATTTGTTAAACGCACCGTCTACTGATTTTATTGAAGAGTAATTTAAACGGAATTTAGAGTAAACACAAACGTTGGAGTGGCAACGAAGATCGTAAACCTTATTCTGGTGGTCATCAACTAATATTTACAGGCGTGATGTGTCAATACCGACCTAAAAGGAGATCATATTATATTGAGCATTTTTAAAAGCATAAAATCTATAGTTGAATTCCTTTATGGGAAAACAAAATCACAACAGTTTTACTTCCCCATATACGTCATACATATTAAGGTTGCATTCGGACAGCATAATTATACAGTCATGAAATAGCATTTGTAAACTACGATATAGTGAAAAGATATATTAAAAAAGACAGAAGTACTAAATTTGTATAAACAAACAACATATTCGTGCATCTGTAAACTCATACATAAAGGAGACATCATACACAGACGAAATCGGAAAGACTAGGTTTTGCTTTAGACTGGACAGTTTCTAAAACAGTCGAATGCTTGTAGAAAATGTGAGGGTGTGTGTGCAAAGGGGGTATTCTGAACTAAGGTATACTTCATTTCTTATACCCAATTATACTTCAACTATCATTTGCGAAACAAAAAACAATGCGTTAACAAACAATTATGTCAATAAAACATTCAACACTCAATAAACCAGAATAGGAGAAACAAATCGATAGAAAGCACGATACAAACAAACAAGGGGCGCAAATCGTCTGATTAGTCTCTTTTAGTATAGGACTTAATACATTTGAGTCATGAAGTCAAACCCTAACATACCATCGTGTAACCAAAGAGGGAAGTAAAGTGGTTGTGTGTCAATGGGTTAATCAAAAGTAGTGCCTTGTATTATTATAGTGTGTCCTTATATTTTAATAACACAGTCCATTAAACAATTTTATAGTGTAAGTTGAAGGGCTGATCATAAGGTAATTTTAATTAAATATATGGCATAGCCCCATGTGTATATGTGTTTCATAAAACTAAACCCTAAAAGTAATAACATATGCACCACCTGCCAAATGTAAATACTTCTAAAACGTTCCATTCAAAACAAAACTCTTAGAAGACATAAATGAACATACATTGCTACCGGTTCGTATATTTTGAACAAGTAACTGAGAATTAGTACACTTGATTGCTTTTACACGTGCCCTATTATATACCACGGATAGAAAGTACTTATATATCACAATATACATATGTTAGACAGTGTATATAACATTGCAACATCAGTAAGTACCAGCGATCACTTTGTTTGTGTTTAACGAAGTGAGCACATGCTTTGAACGGATGATCTACCACCTACACAGTGTTCTATAGTTTTGTAGACGCTGTATAATCTGAGTAGAATGCTGAATCGTTGTAGGTCGACTCTCCTTTCATGCCATTCTCTATGATTGGACACTGCTGTTCTGGTTCAGCCACAGTCGGATTACCAGGTCGCCTTATCGCCAGTCGACGTCCTGTGATAGCGTCCGGTGGAAGTTCATATGCATCTGTTTGGAAATCGTCACTCTCGATGGCTGAAACAAATAATTCACTCCTGTGTTACGTTTTACTAAAGCAAATACCCAAAAGCTAAACCTAAACACAAAATGAAGACTTAAATACAATATCAATCCCTTGTTTAAATACAAAAGAACTGTGTTGTTTACAAACTGTGTTATTATAGTTTTGAACTTTGAAAGTTGACATCCATCTTTTGGCATGCTTAGTTAGTCTAGTATTATAACGGTTCAATAGTAATACGTAACTTCACGTTTTTCGACATTGTTAAAATAAAACGGCACACGCCTGTACGATGAGCATACTTCTATTTTCTATATAACACAATACCTTAAACCATTATATTTCATGGTGCATGTATTTTGGTGGATCACTTGAAACAAACATTGAAACTAAGTAACGCTAAACACTAGTATTAGCATATAAAGTTGTGCATATTGGTTCAAAATACTATCTACATGCCAGCGAAACTGTATGTTAAAGGTGCTGGTAAATCAGAAACTATGATGCGCACATAAATGATTTCTCAGCAGTTAAGTGTCTGCAAGGTTTAAATATAACTTTTTTCGAATATAAAGTAAAGTGCATCTGAGGGAGCATTGGACCATCAAAGAAAGCAAAGGAAGAATTCTCAAAATAAAGATTGAAGATAAAACATATCTCAGTATATTTTGAAACGTCTTTAGCGTCAACAACAAGTTTGAAGAACATTATTACCTTTTAACAATGCATTGTTTTTAATCTCCGTCTTTTTCATCTCATAATCTAGCATGCGGAATGTTTCAAGTTTCTCTGTATACCGCTGTTTCATAGAGAGCATCTCCTCAGTCAGCTGTACCTTCGTGTCCATGTCGGATAGCTGTTTCCCCATTTTATCTGTGCTATGTTTCAAGGATGGAATGTCGGTTTTCATAATACTTTCTACTGCCAGAGGTTTGGATAATATGTCCTCCTCTATACTCGGACTTCTTTGTATTTCATTATAAACTGTTTTTCTACTTGTTTCACTGATTATCAAATCGTTCCCCTCCCTCTGTTCTGCCGCAGCGTCGATAGTTTCTTCTAGACGTTGATCCCTTACACCAACGCAATGTTCCTTCTTGGCATCTATTACATTTGGTTCACTGAATATATTTTCTAGTTGAACATTTTGATATGGGGCTTTCCTTTTAATAAAAATTTCACGTTCGTCACGATTTACCCACTCGGATTGTTTTAGTTGAGTAGATGCTGCTTCAACCGCAACTATTGGACGGTTGTGTGGTACTGGTATCTCTGGTGCTATTGGCAGTTCTGGGATTTGTGGCTCATTTCTATTATCCAGTATATGTTCAAGGTTCTCGTGTGTTACCTCAATTCGCTCATCCACGTATTTTCTCAATGTCTGTTCATCCGTCACACGAGCATTGGTAGTTGAACTGGATTCATTGTTAGCGAACCCGCAGTGTATAGAAATATTCATGTTTTTCCTCGTTTTCATTGCCGAGTCTGCTAACTCTGCCACTAAAAGAACAACAGTAGAACAGTAAGCATGGTGTGTTGGTACGATAAACAAAGCACTAGTGAAGTTTTGTGTTGTCATGTCTGTCCATGTGATTTTAACAGTATTTCATTTTTAAGTTTCATTTTTCCCCTAGGTACCATATTAAAATAAAATCTCTTTATACAAAACCATATGACACATACCAAACACATGTTTACAATATTGATATATACATGTAAAACAAAGTATCAACTGTCTCTCTCAGTCTTCGAGTTACCTCTGTTAACGCTCCTATTACAGCTGCCGTTGATGTGCGGATGATTAATTGTGCGTTTAATATCTACTATTCGATCTCCTGAAATATAAATACAAATACATGAATAGAACGCCATGTACTATAACTGACTATAAGCTATAATCTGTAGTTTAGAGAAGATGCATGTTAAAGTAAATGCTATTAATAAAGTACTGTTCATGGGATAATTAAAAATAATCGAGCATGAACACTGATTTCCCAGCAGCTGTACTCACCTTTCTGAACAATGACCACATTCAAATCGTTAATTTACATAGGTTATACTGTATTTACATTGCGATTTACAGCAAAAAATAAGAACACAACATAGGCCCTTCTTTGTGTCTTTAGGAATATCCAGTGTTGGAACAATAAATCAATACTTTCAACTGATTATACCATAACGGTACAATGATATCTAGTAACTGTTGTTAATTGGATACATTTGAGATGCATTCTTGACGATCCACAGAGTACGTACCATTTGCACCGGTGACGTCCATCCATTGTTCAGAGGACTGGCAGCTGCTAGTTTCACTTTCTCTATCTGTCTCATTCGACATGGCTGCAATGTTATTTTGTTCTCGAAGCCAAATGTTAACTGTAAACAGTACATATGACAGGTAGAGATATTCTCCAAGAACACTTGTAATACAGGCTATAAGTCGTCTTGAACCAACTTTGAGCACTTATTTCACTATCAGATAAACACGTAATCCACTGCCCATAATGATACAGACACGGGTATGTCTTATTAAAGATAGAAGATACTTATTTATTTCAGTAATCGTTATTTCGATATAACATAAATTCCCGCCTATGTTTAATAGCCATACAAAAAGTACACGCTTGTAAATATGTTTAAACGTAAAAGTTAGTTTAATGTCGATAAGAATAATAGCAGTTATTTTTAAGGTATGTATATATTGTACATAGCAAGTAGTTGACACCAAAGTATACACATGCAGTAGATTTTCTATTTAGTGGGGGACCCTTTTAGATCAAAAGTAGACAAGAAAAATCCCTTAGTTTCCAAAGGTTTTTGTAACAAAGATCTACGAGTTGATGGCTAATGAGTTCAGAGTTTACATAATCTAAGTTCTAACTTTTATTAATTGTTCACCTCGTATATCTCCCGGTGTTTTGTGGTTGGAATCCGAGTTTTGGACATCGTCGTATTCGTCTGAGCTGCTCAATGGTAGTCTATGTCTTCTTCCATCATATACGTCAGCGTACACCTTGCCTTCCAGAACGTCCAAACATGCTTCTGAGAACGCATCGGACTCACTGTAAATACTGTAGAGATATGGGCTGCCATCGGGTACTTTTAGAAAGGTATCATCGTCGTTTGATCTTGTACATTTAGGCTCTAGGTAACTGGTATACCCTTTGACGTTTCCGTTGAAGGAAGCGCAGTGTCGTTCTAAATCATAGAAACAAAAAAGATACTAGAATATTTGACACAGCAGACAACATTTACTTGTCAGGAAACTACTCAGTTACTTATGCGGATATTGGTGTTTGTGGCTGAATTGTCTTTCTTACATAGCCTGCGAAGTAAAGACGTTGATTCCAACAGTTCTCGAATACATGAAGCAGCACCAATACTCAACACTCAGATTAACAATAACAAACATAAAACTAAGATACATATATTAACAGTCCACGTACCGGAAACACTGGTCTGTATATGAGTACAGTCGATACCGCATGACAAAGAGGGAATCAACAAAACGTTAACCAGGGAATGTCCTTTTAGTGCATGCTTTGGTTTGTTGATTGTCTCTATCGTTTGGACGGCTTTGACAAATTGACAGTACCAGCCTGTCTTTATGTTAGGCAGTTTCAATATCAGTCTATGCCATGCCTCGTGAACACCGGATTGAGCACGCAACCTTTCCACATCACATTTGACAATTTGGGCGATAACACCGCTTTCCAAGAGATGACGAAGAACTGTAACTAGGTCAATATGGCTCGCAAACAATGGGACCAACGATCGCAAATAAAAGCATTGGTACGTTGTGTCAACTGCATCGAGGCTTCTAATGTTATCCACAATGTACATGTATCCTGTAGCAAAACAAAAACATATCCACAATTAAGTTTCCAGGTGTAACTGTACAACAGGGAGGTCTATCTGCATCGTATGTTACATAGATCAGAAACGGTGTCCTTTACTTAATTACAAGGGTATATGCGTAATGATGTGAGTTCAAAGGTTCTGTTACCTACATGCGTCGTTTAAGTATATGTGTTGTCTCTGATCATTACGAGTACTGTTTGAAAAAGTGCCATCTATACAATTTGTATCAATGTAAGGTAATATAGGTAATTAGGCAATCACAAGTACGTATGCCATTTTGATTGAATGAAGAGAAACTGTTTTATCAAAGGTTTGACTTGTATAAAGTTCATTGAATTAGTCATTATGGTAAATAGAACTAATGCCGAATTAGTCTTCTATACGATCGTGTCGACTAATACTTATGTTTTAACCATTCAATAACAAGATGTGCATATTTCAAAACTACACGTGGATTGTCTTAAAAGAAAATAATGAAAGTTTGAAACATAAGTCCTTACCACATTCATGAAGAGCGTGGAAGAAAGTTTTCCACAGGTTGCCGTTCTTTTTGCATGTAATTTCATCCAAGACATATGCAATACCAGCATGTCGGTCTCTTCTGTGAATGGTAATAATTTTCTTTCGGTCTGTAAATAAATACGAATAATAAAATTCGTTAGATCCAAACTATGTACTGTTTATCCCTAATGACAAAAATACTGCCGTGTTAGCAGATATGGGCATGTTTTGGTACAAAAAGCAGACTTGGTGTTTACTAAATACAAAGCATGGGAGTATTAGTTATGTCTATTTGTAGACGGACATATCGCACATTATTGATTCATTTCGAAATTCTAATAACTTTCTTAATCAACGTTTTAATTTAACACGTTTTGATGTTTAATACCTTTATACTATTTTAACATAAACATCACCAGGTGACCGGCTGCATTAGTTAAGAGTACGAATAACAGTAAACAGAAAGTATTCAAGAACTGACAGTTTTATTTTGGATACTGTGCATTTTATAACTAGACCGTACATCAAATCATATCGTTATCTAAAGAAATGTGAATGTCCATATTTTGAAAACTGTGCATGAAACTAAAGACAAATGCTTAAGATACCCTCTTAGTGTCCAAGCAACACACACATTGTACTAACCGATTTCTCTGAAGTACATATGGGGTAGAAGTCGTTCCACGTCCACTTTATGATGTATGAGAGACTTAAATATCCGGGATCGTTCCTCCCAGTGGGCCAAGTGAAACGTGTTGTCATGCACATCTGAAAGTCAACGATCATGTATTATACATGGCAACAAATTACATACGTACACAACAAGTTAAAAACCTAATTGAATCGATCAAGTTAAGCTTTGGAAACCTGTATCGGTCACAAACAGATACGTTAATGTTCCTTTATATTCAATATGAGGTGTAACATACATGCAGCACGTCTGCATATTTCGAGATGCCATTCGTTGCAAATATTATCAAAATATTATTACAAAATATAAAACTAGAATTGTTCAAATCGATTTAAGAACAAGAGTATCTTTAATAAAATTAAGAATGTGTAAGTGTTATAGTTTCTATGATTTCATATGCGTATGCAATCAGGATCAATTTATACAACTAGATGAACACAATCTCCCACCTACCTAAGAACAATCATAGCAATACACAACAGTCAACAAATATAACATCTACAAGTAAACAAGCACACACTTAAGAGTAGAACAAACCTTCATCATCGTAAAGTTCATCATCTATATAACCGTACGAATGGCTTGGAATCACATCAGGTCCACTTAATACTGTTTCTCTCATTACAAGTTCATGTCGCCCCCCAGAAGCATCGTTCGACACGGCTCTGTTGGCTCTGTTTGGTCTGACATGGTTCTGAACTATCGTCCTTGGCTGCCAAACTGGAGGGTCCAAATATATCTCTTGGACGTCTTCAGAATACGATGGATCATACATATCTGAGATAAAAATAAATAAGTTGAGTGTGTGAATGTTAGTTGTTTGAATTTGAGGAAGAAGAATGAAAGACTGAATAAAAATATAAAAAAGTCGTTTACTCTGAACAGCCCGACTATTCATTACTAGCAGTATGTGTAGTTGATCTAGAGCGTAATTTGACAAACATGTTACAGTATCCATTAATGTTACACAATATTATTCTTTGTATTGGTGTAAACTAGGAGCGCCGTACGAACAGAATTGAATGGACCAGTACTCACATTTCAAGTACACAGTTTCAAATTGTATTTCAAAAGGATACAGACAGAAAAAAATACAAGCAGCTTAGGATAAAACGTTCAATATTTTCTTTTTCTGTTTTCGCATAAGATAAAGGGATATGGTTCGATTACTATAAACATTACTGCGCATGTCATGAAGCACGTGATGTCTACAGTTTGAGCCACACCCCTTCTCTGTATTTGGCATTGAATGCGCTATTTAACAAATTAAATTGTTTTTCATATAAGAGAAAGTCCTATAAACAGTTTAGTAGTATAAATGATTGCACCATGGTGACCTTGATGAACCTCAATGAAGCTTGTTAGTTCGTAAACAAGAATTGAGCTACACCTTTATCTTGGTTTATACAAAACTAGATCTAGATTCTGTGTCCTCACATTGTCGTCCATATATAACTGAATGTTTCTTTAATTGTTAGTCAATACAACGATGATGATGATGATGATGATGACGACAATGATGATGATGTCGACAATGATGATGGAGACGATTTAAATAAACGAGACGCATTTTGAGACTGATAAACCGGGCCATCTTGAGTTTCATCAAACTGAACTTGTTACACATAAAATTGTGTAATAAATGAAGTTTAAAAATTGCGAAATGGAGTTTGAAGTTGCCATTATAGAACTGATGTATCGGTCTTCTTATTTACTGCATAGTTAGGCCAGTAGTTATCTTTATGTATGGCTAAAGGTGTTGGTGTGTAAAGTTGCAGTTAATGCTACACATGCACCTTTATACTACGCTTGTGTTAACATGTGGCTTGGGTTGTGTTTAAGTAAAGTATTGGGTTAAGATGTTCTACTTGTATTAGTATAGATTATACAACCAGTTTATTCAGAAGATACAATAAGATACCCTACTTTATAAAAGAGTCAACTAAACCAGAATGCATGTGTTTTGGGTAGATTCTATGTCGATTATATATTGATAAAGAGGTCGTGTGTATTGTTGATAAAGGCTATATCGTAAAGATACAGTAACTGATTTGGACCATTTGGTATTTTCGCTTTTACATACCTTTAAATATTACATACATGTATATACATTGGTTTCTAGCCTTGACTCATAGTAAGCACGTTAAATCCCCCCCCCCCCC
>ENA-OREC01001576-OREC01001576.1-marine-metagenome-genome-assembly--contig:-NODE-1576-length-11692-cov-11.150926_pt1 | contig 11692 bp, 8 predicted proteins | sample MGYA00248626_ERZ508543 | MGnify/ENA primary metagenome ERZ508543 (study PRJEB26211, sample SAMN05518279) | marine metagenome | isolation source: Puget Sound, Washington, USA | host: Bankia setacea... | reverse complement strand
AATTCGTAACGGAATGTTACGATTGATCACGGTATAAGGCGATCTTTACCGAGAGCATTACAGGTCTAAAGCCTTAAGGGGTAGTATCTGTTTACAAATATGAACAAGGCGATATACGCCATATTTCAACTGTGGGTTACAACCGTTTGCTAGGCGACACATACCGTTTTATTTCAATCAGAACTCCTACCCCGCAAGATGTGATTTAGCCTACACACACCAAGATATGAGAAGGCTCCAAAAGACTACCCTCGATGCGCACGAGCTTTTCCGTAAACCTTTTTTTTAAGATTTGGCCCGATCTGAGGTCATGTTACAGTCGCTCGCTAGCAGCCGGAGTTGATTGAACTGCTTCGGTCTTTGTAAACGCTGTCAGTACCTTTTTTCACAGTGAATAGAACCAGGAATGGGGATGAGCTGGGGCGGCATCTGTAAGTTAGAATGTCATGTGTTCCTTAAATTGACTTATTTGTTAATATATTTACTTCTTTTAAAGAAGAATCGGATTGCACAATGTATGTTATTCTAGTTTTGTATTTCAACCTATTTGAAACTATCGTCACTTTGGGATATGTACAAGGAACGTGACTTTGGCTAAGATTGTATTATAGATCTAAAGCGTATATGACAGAACGACCTGTACATCACTCAGTAGTGATGTAAAGCAGGGGTATATTCGGAGTACCTGCATACCAAACTCTGCTACCGCTTATAAAACAGCTGTTGGCTGGACCAAATGTATGTGTACAGACAATATATACATTGGTTTTGGTTTTGGTTTTGGTTTTGACGATATTTAACGAGGGAGCTTATTTGACATTAAATCAATCTGCCATAAGGCCCTCAATTTATTTTAGTTCAATTGTGATATCACGCTCGAACCTGTTCCTGGAACCAACCAGGACTAAGTAATAAGGGTAAAGTTTCCTGCTTAAGGAAACAATGGTTTTGTATGGGGCTCGAACCCACGACCTCCACATACGCACAACTTACTGCGCCACACCGCACCTGTATTGGTGTACGTTATATAGAAATGTCTTACCAGATGCGCTTTCTCACCGAAAGGCCAACAGAGACATGTTGCATGGGATAAATATAGTTCGAATATGTTGAAGACGTTCACATGTCAATTAACCCAAGATTAAAAGAGAATGGGCTCTCAAAACAGCTGTTGTTACCATTGTCATCTAGATCGTTAGTAAATCTGTTTGATGATTAAATGTAAAGTTTGATTAAAACGTCTATATTTTACCTGTTGTATGGATAGTGTAAGTGTTGTCTTAATCATTCCATGTGGTTCTGTGGTGCATTCGTTCAATGGTGGATGCGAGGAGGTAAATATGGTTTAGTATAAGCCTATGTGGTCGTTCCATTCGGTATTGTGACACTATCATATATAAGTACTATGTTTGGAAATATAATCTGAACAACGAGAATGTATTGACTGTCCAACCAACACAATGAATGTAATCAATTGTTAGGTCGGTGTGATACGCATTACCTCCCCCGGGACGGGATTGTCTGTGATACATTGGTCTGTCTTTCGCACGGTTACTAACACCCCTACAAGTATCTGTTGTCTGTAACAAGTCCGGACCTTTCACTCGTATTACCATCATCACATTGTCCTCTCTCATGTCCGGCACCGTTGATAACTTGTATCGTATTGTTAGTTTTCAAGCAAATCGAACCTGAATGTATTGTATCAATGTGCTCATGATTTAACATATAATATATAAAGCATACCCTCATACACTTGAAGATCTGTTTGAGGCTTGATAAACGGTGTTCTTATATGAGCGTTGATAAACTCTGTTCTTATATGGGCGTTGATAAACTGTGTTCTTATATGAGCGTTGATAAACTGTGTTCTTATATGAGCGTTGATAAACTGTGTTTTTATATGAGCGTTGATAAACTGTGTTCTTATATGAGCGTTGATAAACTGTGTTCTTATATGAGCTTTAATAAACTATGTTCTTATATGATCGTTGATAAACTCTGTTCTTATATGAGCGTTGATAAACTGTGTTCTCATATTAGCGTTGACAAACTGTGTTCTTATATGTATATGAGCGTTGATAAACTGTGTTCTTATATGAGCGTTGATAAACTGTTTTCTTATATGAGCGTTGATAAACTGTTTTCTTATATGAGCTTTAATAAACTATGTTCTTATATGATCGTTGATAAACTGTGTTCTTATATGAGCGTTGATAAACTGTGTTCTCATATTAGCGTTGACAAACTGTGTTCTTATATGTATATGAGCGTTGATAAACTGTGATCTCATATTAGCGTTGACAAACTGTGTTCTTATATGTATATGAGCGTTGATAAACCGTGTTCTTTTATGAGCGTTGATAAACGGTGTTCTTAAATGAGCGTTGATAAACTGTGTTCTTATATTAGCGTTGATAACTGTGTTCTCATATGAGCGTTGATAAACTCTGTTCTTATATGATCGTTGATAAACTTTGTTCTTATATTAGCGTTGATAAACTGTATTCTTATATGAGCGTTGATAAACTGTGTTCTTATATGAGCGTTGATAAACTGTTTCTTATATGAGCGTTAATAAACTGTTTTCTTATATGAACGTTGATAAACTTTGTTCTTATATGGGCTTTAATAAACGCTGTTCTTATATGATCGTTGATAAACTCTGTTCTTATATGAGCGTTGATAAACTGTGTTCTTATATTAACGTTGAAAAACTGTTTTCTTATATGAGCGTTGATAAACTGTGTTCTTATATGAACGATGATAAACTATGTTCTTATATGAGCGTTGAAAAACTGTTTTCTTATATGAGCGTTGATAAACTGTTTTCTTCTATGAACGTTGATAAACTGTGTTCTTATACGAGCTTTGATAAACTGTGTTCTTATACGAGCTTTGATAAACTGTGTTCTCATACGAGCTTTGATAAATTGTGTTCTTATACGAGCGTTGATAAACTCTGTTCTTATATGAGCGTTGATAAACTGTGTTTTCATACGAGCGTTGATAAACTGTGTTCTCATACGAGCGTTGATAAACTGTGTTCTCATACGAGCTTTGATAAACTGTGTTCTCATACGAGCGTTGATAAACTGTGTTCTCATACGAGCGTTGATAAACTGTGTTCTCATACGAGCGTTGATAAACTGTGTTCTCATACGAGCGTTGATAAACCATATCATGCATATCCTGAGCCAAAAGCAGCATTTTTAGTACTTCACACAGAGGGTTTTACTAAAATTTCGTCGATAATTATCTTTAACAAGCATATGGTTTCAAACATCATTTAGTATTTGACCGTTTGAATAATTGTGTTGGTGATAGAATTAATATTCTAGAATGTTAAGCAATACGTGTGATTACCCAAGTTAGTCGCGTTAGTCGCCTTATAATTGAAGTGATAAAAATCAGAAACTGTTTTTATTGATCGTTCTAAAAACACAAATCAATTGTCATCAAACAGAAAAACTATCACACATTGAGTGGGGAATTCAAACGCAGGCATAAACATTGGCACTCTAAAACACTTTAACTGATTGTCTGAGCAATAATATAATAACAGACACACACTTATGGGTTGCGTTTATCAAAAACGGTATCAGTATTAGTAAATTGAATAGTTTTTATTTCACGGTTTACATGTGACTATGTATTTTGTGTACTGTGTTATTGGGTAAAGTTGTATTGTGTTGTATTGTGTTGTATTGTGTTGTATTGCTTTTCTTGTAAATTGACATTTTGAAGAACAAAATCGAGTGGTTGTCGTACATGAGTGATTGGTCGTGTGTTACACACACACATGAGTCATACTGTTTATATACTTTCACCTTCAGTTGATCGATCTAAGATTCAATGTATGGATTCCGTTGTTTGGTAATATATTTAGCTTTACTCATTGCATAGTACTGGTTCCAGGAACGTATTCGAACTTGATTCCACAATCAAACTAAAATAAATTGAGGATCTTATGCTAGATTGACAAGTCAAATTTGCTTCCTCGTTAAAACTAAGACTCGTTATATAACCACGATGGTTCCTATGATTTATTCTAAGCTAAGTGTTATTCTATCAATATTACTTATACACAGTTCACACTCTTTGACTTTTAATGAACAACGAAAAGATAACAAATGTGTGAAACACGAAACACGTGTAAGTTTTAAACATTTTAATCTATAAATAGGAAAGCACATGACATAGCATAAAATATTTAGATATATTGGTTTAACTATATAAACATGAACATTAGAATATGTTAACACTTCAATCAATAATTGTTTCAATTACGATACGCATGTCTGTAGAACGGTGTTGCACAGAAGCAGTGTGATTGGTATAGCCTTTTTCGGTAAGTTTGAAAAGTAAAATAAATGTGTTCAGTGAGAAGGCAATGCATTTATCATCTTAAGGTTCCACTTGTCATGTCAAAGCGAGGCTGAATTGGTAATAGCAAATCTCCTAGCTCCAAGCCAGTGACATTCGTATTGCACACATGATTGTCATTCAATGAAACTCTGGATTTGGATTGCTAAACACGTGCTACAAGCAATCACCTAGATCAATCACCCAGATCAAACAATCACCCAGATCAAACATTCTTGTCTGTGAATATTACGCCGACTTTAAAGTCTTAAACTATATGTCAAATGAAGATGTTGAAGCTATGAACATTCACCAAAAAGGTACAGAATCACGACGTCTACAATCAGTCTTGTACTTTTAGTGTACAAATAGAAAAAAGGAAAGACGATGTTTGTAATTACACGGATTTCACTTGTCAGACTGCCATCTCAATAGTGCATTGGCAGACAAGAATATGGCAAGCAATCTGTCATCTTTGCATCTCTTTACAAAACACGCGTCTCAAACCGTTTGCTTTTTATTAAGATGCGTTTATATGTTCAATATTTTATCAATTTGGCTGCATATTAGTCTAGCTTAACAGGTTGACGCGGGAGATTCAGCTCAAGATATTAAAGTGACGTATGAACTTATACACCAGATAGAATATGCACACCACACCAATGCGATATATCTAAACATGCAGGTATGCAGTATGGTGAACTATCATCAGTACAGTAAATATGACGTTCTGCTTTACCCACACATTGAGATATAAACGAAATAAACGTAATATATAAAACGACAATTGGAACACTGGTTAAGTATGTGATCCAAATGAATACCTAAACATGTACGTCGAGTGTACACTTGCTATATTTGGTAACATTTTCAGTAAGTTATTTTCCTGTAGTGTTTAAAATCATAGACCTATAAAGAACAGTTACGTACATAACAAGCTTGAACTATTAACGATCACTTTACAATACGGTCAAGTGACAAACGAACATTGTCTCCAACCAGTATTGGTTGATGATACAACTGTATATGGTACATGTATAGTGTATCAAAGAGACAGCAGAAGCATACAACTGTAACATAAGATGTATTGGATACGTGGTGAAGTAATGTTCACTGTATGACCATAGTGCTAATGACATATCAGCAACCATTCATAAAAAGCCAAACTGCCGGATAATAAATAGCCCGGATGAAAAATAACAGTTATTAAAACATGCTGTCCGTAATAAACACACACGTAACTGTAATGAGATATAGATGACTAAAGTTTAATATCTATACCCTATACAATGTACAACACAAGAACTTTAAATGAAGAAAACATACAGCAGTTTGGTTACAGGAGTTTGAAACAGTTATGACAAAGTTAGCTGTAGAAAGACATTGCTACGTATACAGAATTTGAACACGCCTACTAATGACCGCCTTATATAAAGACTAGTCCTTATTGGAAGCATGTTTAGTAGGTCGCACTGTATTGCTCTGGTCTCCCTTTTAACATTATACGAACATGTGTATACTGTATATAAACCCAGTTCTAAATTGTTCAATTCATTCTTAAATAGATTCATATTCCTTTTGGATGGTCGTTTGACGTAAGTTTCACAAGTCGAGAACATTGAAAACATATTAAAATCACAAAACACTAGATTTCAAGGTATGCTATTTACTTCGTGTCTTGTAAAAGGTACCATTAGTTCTTGGCATGGTCAGGCTATTAGTTATGGAAGAATTATCACTGTCCGAAGTCTTATTGGACCTCTGACTAGAAGTTCTGTGTTTGCCCTTGACCTTAATACTATTTGGGCTTGAACTAGTATCACAGTTGTCACGTGGGTATCTAGATAGTTCCTCAAAGTCTAAACAATCACTTGGTGTACACGGACTTGAACTCACTTCTCCTACATCAGTCCGACTTGTTGTCGTCGTTGTTGTTGTTTCTTCGTCATAGTTTGGGTTATAAGTGTATTTATATCCCCGAATATTATCACGCAACAAATTGTTATCTGGGAATATTTGCGTTGAGCATGGACTACTTTGTTGGTCTTCGGCTCGTATGTATGGCCTACATCCGCGTTCAAGAATCACTCCGCTTTCCGAACCACCAATCAAATGGTCCTTATATGGTCTCACGTGACTAATATTGGTATTTTCCACTTTGATGGCTTCTTTTTCAAGAACACTACTTTTATACGGAACTATATCTCTGTTTGTATCAATGCGCCCATCTGTTTCTGAATTTATAAATCGAGACAACATCAGCATGCGTTCATCATCAGAACACCTTGTGTCACCATAGGAAGATGGTACTTCTTTAAAATTGGATGAGCTGTTTCTAGGGAAGAAGGACGTGGAATGATTTGATCGTCTGCCCGTGTGACTATTTGTACTGGAGTCACAGGGCGCGTCTCCTATATATTCGTAATAGTGTGACATGTCTGAGCTACTTCCGGCCATGGATCTATGTCTGTCAGATTGTCGTCTGTATAGTAATGAGTCATTAGACGGCACGCGCCTGTCCAACCCTTCTTTTTCCCGCCAATAAACCCGCTCGTAACCTTGTCGGCTGCGATTACTACTCAGCGTGCTTTGGCGGGAAATACTATTACGACACTGGGAACACATGTCATCGAATTGGTAGCCTGTGGCCGGAACTGCTTGGATAGCTTTTATTAGTCGCGCCTCCACACCGTTCTCGTTGGTACGTACCTGAAACATAGAGAAGGACATAGTTAACATAGTGTGTACTTCTAACAGTGCGGCAAGCACTCCGTCCTTCTAATTTATTTCCGAAGTTAGTGTTTGCTTTAATATTTTTTTAATTAATTAATAAAAAAAGGTCAATGATAGTAGAAAAAGTTAGAGAGAGAGAGAGAGAGAGAAGAGAGAGGGAGGTTGTATGGAAGTCAGTGCGAAATGTTGCTTATACTACAGAGAATCATTTAAAGTAATAATTTATTAAGAACCTCTTGTATACAGTATGTTATTACTTAAACCACGCTATTAAATTCGTTTCAAAATGTTGAACTATTATCAACATCTGATGAGTTTTTGGAAGATTAAAGATAATAGCAGTATTGAAACCAAGATTATTTCCTCTATTCGCGAAGAGCCTGTTCATTTAACTGTACATTATCTGACACTATCATACCGGTATCTCAAATAAAGAACAAAGACATCCTGAACTATATTAGGCCCACAAGACTACCTCATTGTAGATTTATCATCATTGTATGTCACGTGTTTATAGTTATATTGTATGTTTTGTTAGACGATGTATGCTATGTCTTCACAAATAAAAGTACTGTTTCTGTTCATAGTTTAAACAATAACAGCATGGTTCCACAGACTACACAATAGGGTACTTTCCACACGCAAAAGTAAATGAATCAGTGTTTCTTAAAACTAGGTGTGCTAATCAACAAACAACTATTCAAAAGAAGAGTTTGGTGAAAATAAGTTTGCTTATTAGAAAACAATGTAAATAAGCCATAAACACTTCCCCTTCAACTGAACATGTATTTAATAAATCGAGAGTAAAACTAATGCAAACAAAGCTCTGGACTCACCTCAAATGGAAGCCCTCTGCGCTCAGGAATGTTACCAGCCCTGTATAGATGCTGACTGTGGTGTATATAGTACCGGTTCAACTGGGTATTCAGGGAACCATGGTCCGGGCTCACCACCTTCGTACACACACCTGACACCGGGCTTTTATCTGAACCTCGCCTGAAACAACATAAACATATACCATGAATACATCAGTGAAATATCAGCATTTTTCATAAAGTTATCGTTAACATCTTTCACAAGATTTTAACTAAAAGAACACGGGAAGCAAACAATCTTAATAACTTAAAGTCCCTCCAACTGTCATAGGTCGTACATACTTATGTGATTTCTAAAAGCATGTGAGATAGTTCAATATTTTCTATTTGAAATCTAGTACATATTGAATGTTGTGCATGAAGCAGACAGAATGTGTATCGCGGCTGTTGAATGCAACCAGATGTGCGTGCAATTAATCGTTTATGACAGAATGTGCTTAGAATGTTCAAACACCCATATCAACAAAACGCCTTCGTTAAGCTTCATTTCACTTGGGCTGTATAAATCAATACACAGAGCATAGGTTTGTATCTGGTTGTTTAGTTTTACAAGGAAAATGCACTGGTAACCATCGTAACCTGTACTATTGGCCAAACATTAGGAAAGACCGTCTCCACCTTACTACAGATACCATTATTGTTAGGATACTTAAATTAAAAAAAATCGTTTTAATTCGATTAGTATATGTATACATCTGTTCTTGTTCGTGTTTTTTTTCTTTTTCGTGTTTTTTTTTCTTTTTCGTGTATTCGTATATGTTTACATGAATATCCGTAGCTAATAGTCAACAAGCTATTAATCAAGTTGGTAAATACAACTCCGTTTGTCTGTCATTTTGTATAAATCACGAAGCAACACAGCGCACTGACAACAACCACCACTAATTCAGCTTCAGAAACTGTGAGACTTTCTTCCTGTATCTGCTGAACCTACAAACCCAAACGCACTTCATGTAGAGACGTTCAATCAATGTTTAGAGTTATTACTGAGTCAATACTGACATTCGCCGGAACCATTGTCACAATTTTTTTACAGTTCGTTACATTCTGAAGTATTGTGTTTGCTTTCCATGTTGACGTTAATCGTTTACTAGGCAGGTTGATGTGTGGTGTTTATGTTATCATGTTTCTATGCATCTATTTGTTTGCTAGGCCATTTGAATGATGTTTACTAGGCAGACTGAATGTTGTTTGCTAGGCCATCTGAATGTTGTTTGCTCGGCCATCCGAATGTTGTTTGCTAGGCCATTTGAATGTTGTTTGCTAGGCAGACTGAATGTTGTTTGCTAGGCCATCTGAATGTTGTTTACTAGGCAGATTGAATGTTATGTGCAAGATAGATTTAATGCTTGTGTAATAGGTAGATTGAATGTTGTTTGCTAGGCAGGTTAAATGTTGTTTGCTAGGCAGGTTAAATGTTGTTTGCTAGGCCATCTGAATGTTGTTTGCTAGGTCATCTGAATGTTGTTTGCTAGGCAGGTTAAATGTTGTTTGCTAGGCATGTTAAATGTTGTCTGCTAGGCCATCTGAATGTTGTTTGCTAGGCCATCTAAATGTTGTTTACTAGGCAGACTGAATGTTGTTTGCTAGGCCATCTGAATGTTGTTTGCTAGGCATGATGCAGCTTGTTTGCTATGCAGATTGAATGTTATGTGCAAGATAGGTTTAATGCTTGTGTAATAGGTAGATTGAATGTTGTTTGCTAGGCAGGTTAAATGTTGTTTGCTAGGCAGGTTAAATGTTGTTTGCTAGGCCATCCGAATGTTGTTTGCTATGCCATCTGAATGTTGTTTGCTAGGCAGGTTAAATGTTGTTTGCTAGGCAGACTGAATGTTGTTTGCTAGGCAGGTTAAATGTTGTTTGCTAGGCAGGTTAAATGTTGTTTGCTAGACAGGTTAAATGTTGTTTGCTAGGCAGGTTAAATGTTGTTTGCTAGGCAGGATAAATGTTGTTTGCTAGGCAGGTTCAGTAATTCGTTCAAAGGATTACCATCATGCATTTGTTATTGAAAGAGGAGAAGGATACAATGAGAATGTTTGTGTTGCCAGAATAACACAACAAGCTGTTCATGTAATAAGGTTCAGACTGGAAGTGACGTGGTAGACCTCCCATCGGGGCCATGCTGTCTGAAATACATCGTACTGCTCCCTAAAACCAAGCCATCCTCCCTCCATCTCCAGGGGTCGGGCTCTGTCAATTAAGTATGCATAGCGTGTGCCCTTTGAAGTAAAACAAGACAGGAAAGGGTTTACTCAATGATAGGATAATTACCGGGAAAAACTAAAGTTGGTTTGTAATGCATAAAGAGGTTTGTATTTAAATATAATGTACCTAATTGTTTTGTGAAATGATAAAATATAATGTCGTCAAATGTTGTTTTTTCTCAATTACATGTATTAGCTACTCGGCTACAAATTCCCCATGCTACCAAAAATTTATCACTGTACATAGTCACATGATTTGTTGATTAGCGAATCTCTGTTGCCTGGATTTAGCTTGGCTTTTAATATTGAGGTTAAAACTCAAAGCGAAATCTAGAGCATCGTGTTGTCACAAAAATGCCGCACTTAACTGGAGATGCCGATCAAACTCTCCATTGCATCGACTAATAGTTCTTAATGTGCCTGTACAACAAAAGGAAGCTGGCGTTTTTCATTTCCCAAATTATAGCTTCTAAAATGTCAGCGGCAATGTTTCAGTTTTCCCCATAATTAATAGTTTATAGCCCGCAATACTGCAGTCCGCGTCAACTCGTGCAATTTGTTTCATTTCCTGAGTGCTAGCCATATCAGAGACACAGTTGATTAATGCTGTAAATATTTGTATTTCACGTAGAAAGTTACAGCGATGTTGTATTCATGTTCACGTGCAGCTATACGACAAGCGTTCTAGTTAGCTGTGTCGTTAATATCCCTCCCCAGCAACCTACCATAAGACCAACCCCATGCGAATAATCAGTTTTGTTCTTTAGCTCTTTAAATATGCATTCTGGCTCAAGAACGACAACACATTCTTGCAGATAAAACACAGCTAAGAAAGACATTTGCCGATGAAATTGTGTAAACGTATACGTATAACGTTTGTGTGAGAGAGTTTTGTGTGAGAGAGGTTTGTGTGAGAGAGTTTTGTGTGAGAGAGTTTTGTGTGAGAGAGTTTTGTGTGAGAGAGTTTTGTGTGAGAGAGGTTTGTGTGAGAGAGTTTTGTGTGAGAGAGTTTTGTGTGAGATAGTTTTGTGTGAGAGAGTTTTGTGTGAGAGAGTTTTTCGTGAGAGAGGTTTGTGTGTGAGAGAGTTTTGTGTGAGAGAGTTTTGTGTGAGAGAGTTTTGTGTAAGAGAGGTTTGTGTGAGAGAGAGTTTTGTGTGAGAGAGTTTTGTGTAAGAGAGGTTTGTGTGAGAGAGAGGTTTGTGTGAGAGAGTTTTGTTTTTAATTTAAGGTCCCTACTATTATACATACTTAACTATACAGTCTTAAAACAACCGTTAATACGATTAACTTTGTAGTTCTAAATATAGAATATTAACTAGGGTTGAAGGTGTAGAATATTAACTAGTGTTGAAGGTGTAGAATACTAACTAGTGTTGAAGGTGTAAAATACTAACTAGTGTTGAAGGTGTAAAATATTAACTAGTGTTTGAAGGTGTAGAATATTAACTAGTGTTGAAGGTGTAGAATATTAACTAGTGTTGAAGGTGTAGAATATTAACTAGTGTTGAAGGTGTA
>ENA-OREC01001575-OREC01001575.1-marine-metagenome-genome-assembly--contig:-NODE-1575-length-11697-cov-11.013253_pt1 | contig 11697 bp, 9 predicted proteins | sample MGYA00248626_ERZ508543 | MGnify/ENA primary metagenome ERZ508543 (study PRJEB26211, sample SAMN05518279) | marine metagenome | isolation source: Puget Sound, Washington, USA | host: Bankia setacea... | reverse complement strand
AATTGTGTTAAAGACTTACTGTGACCTTTTCAATAATCTGGTAAGAAATTTCACATGGATTGATCTAAATGTACATGTACTCCATGTACAGACAGTGAAACAGACAAACCAACTATGACAAAGTTCCACAACCAAGCCTCTTCATAGTGGTTCAAATCAAATGTACAAGAAGACAAGATTAAAAAAGTATTCTCCTCAAATGCCAGGCAAGCTAAAGACATCATGAAGTTATTTTTAATAGACCAATGTAAACCATTTTAACTACATGTACTTGACTTTTCCTATGATAGACTTATTTTTTATATAAATCTTTTTAGCTTTCGACATTTGTTTGGTTCTGCATGGTCATTCATTTTTTTCAACCCCGCCACAACGGCCAATGACTCAGACTTCGAAGGATTTTCTATCCCAGATTTTATCCATTACATTTGTTTTCTTATCTTAATTCTTGAGAAAGAGCCACTATTTCCCTTTTTAATGTTCAGTGCTAAACAAGTGAACTACTGGTACCATTTTTATAATGTCTTTGGTATGACGAGATCCTTGACTGGGGATTGAACCCGGGACCTCCCGCACTCAAAGCCAGCACTCTACTACTAGGCTATCGAGGAGTCGGTATAGACTTGAATGTATTGAAGAATAACTCAAAAGTCGAAAACAATATGAAGATAAAGAATCTTTTACCTAATAGACCCATGTAAACCATTTTTAACTACGCAGCTTTTCTTATAATAGACTTGCATGTATCATAGAATAACAGACAATTCAAGAACAACATTATGCTTTTTACTAACATTACTTACCTTTACCCATATAGACGTGAATGTATCGAAGAATAATTCAAAAGTCGAAAACAAAATGGAGATTTTTGTCTAACAGACCAACTAGAATCTTTTTACTAACAATACGTACCTTTTCCCAAATAGACTTAAATGTATCGTACTCCGCACCACTGATGTACACTTCTGGAAGTTGCCATGCAGGTCTCCACGATATAGCACGGTCAACGGCATCTTGGTTAAACAAACTGTAACACAAAATATACATTTCAATTATACATACAATTATGTGCCTTGAGGTATTCGTTTTATGCCAAATTAGTGCTTTTTACTCTTCAGTCATCTTCAATTCATGCGATATGAACGCGATTGGTGACACAAGCGCTTCATGGTAAATTTGCAAGCGTCATCAATCGTGTACATATCGCATGAACGCAAACAGGTCGTCAATCAATACTTATATTTACAATTTCCCACACAATGTAAAATGCAAGTTTTTAACTTAGTTTTTGATAGTCAAATCCTTCCATAAACTTCATTACCGACTCTGTAAATCATGTGTTTGGAACGGCCATCAGCTGTTATGTTTAAAAATAGTTGTAATAATAGTAATTCAAATTAATTTTTAAATAAAAAAAATAATATTTAGACAAGCAAGAGGTATCAATATTAATATTAAATTGTTTTCATTAGTTGACGGGAGACCACTGTGCAATCATAAAGCAATGACGATCGAATCTATACTAAGTAGAGAGTCTAATCGTGGCTATTTATAGATTTACAGTATCGTGTATGGGTCAGCACGATGGGCTGTGTTTACATTCTTTACACGGCGGCATATTTGGAGTTTTAAGCGACGTTTGGAGCGTATGTACGATTTTAATAAAACTATGCAGCATTAAGGAAGTCTTCGGATAATTAGAAGCAACACTTATTGCTTGAACAGTGGTGGATTATCGGAAATATGATGTGAATGTGACTGTCATCATTCATCATAAAGGAGGATAGTAGTATTGTGCAATAAGGGTTATCAGGATTTTGGAAGGTTTAACAGTCTGAGGAATACTCTTACGAAACGTCGGTCAAATATGAGTCTGTCTGCGTGCTTGCGTTTTACGTTGATGAAGTAACACTTAGACATGTACACATTCAAGGTCGGAACACAACAAAGAAGACGATGACGTGCAACTTTTGATATCGCCATTCATAACCGCTACAAAGATCGCAGGTATCTACTGGGTTATCTTCTCATGTTACAATTCCATATATAGTCCAATTCTACTTTAAATGTTGGTACTATGTCACTATGATTATATAATTGAGACTACGAATCAGTCAGCCCAAACAGAAAACTAAATTTGATAACGTGGTGGATTTGTTTTTCTTCTTAAAAGGATTGACGAAGTGCAAAAATACATGTTTTTACCAAGACTCCACCCCCTCAAGGGTCATGAAAGGTCGTACGATTCATGCAAAATGAACTGCAGTTTATTTTGTACAGAGCTCAACGGACGAATGTAAATATTACGTTATAATAAGTATGTTAAGTACTTGCGGGCAATTTGAAAGTAGAAAAAACAATGTTGTGCGTTTTCTTTCTTTCAAATGTTACACAGATTCTTTCACAGGAATAATTTGTTATAATACAAGTTAGCTCAGTTCTTAATATATACTACATGTATTTAGGAAGATAATTGGGAATGAAAGGGCAACTTTAAAGCCATCTCAATATCCTGGTAATAAAAGATTGCAAGTCCTTCTTTTAACTAAATGACTTACGATCTTTAAGACATCGAACTGGCTTTACACATTCATACTTGTATCTGTACATGCTTAAACCCTTAACTGTGTTCCTAGATTTGACCAGTACTAATCTTTAAAAATTAAGAAGTATAACTATATTTAGGTTTTCTTCTGTACATGGCTGTCAATAATTTAAAAAATCTGCATTATAAGTTAACAAATAGATACATTAAAACTGACCTAGTTTAACTTTTACAATTCTGCATTTTAACACATGGTTTGGTTAAAACTTAAAATGTGTCTCATAACCTGATTGGTGTGAAAATGTTGCTGTGCAATTTTGATTGGTTGCTTACCTGAGTCTATAGACACTAAACTCCTCCTCCTTGGATCTCCTCCAATCAATGAACTTAGACTCATCATCATAGGCTACGCTCATCATATCCAAGTTCTCAAGGTCCAATGCAATCTATAAATAGAGAATGCTTTGACTTTCAGACAGCCACGTGAAAAAACAAGGCTAATGAGAGCACCTACCTACCAGAGTATTATACGCCCGAAGGAATTGTAGTCCCCCCCAATAAGAAAAACAAGAATATGCATAAGCAAATATTTGAAAAAGGGGCATAACTCTGTTAGGAAAGGACGAATGATGTTCATATTTTTGTTAGTTAATCATAATGCCTGTGACAGAGTTTATGTTAAAAGCAGTAGATAAAGTATCTAAGGTATTGATTACATGTATAAACAAACAAACATGGATAGGATAGCATTACAATCAGTGATAATCAATAGGAAAAATTGACACTCAATTATTGTTGAAGATTTAAAACTGACATGTTCAACGTGAGGTACTTCTTTTCAGTTTGAAAACTTTGGTTAGTTTATCTTATTTCTTTCAAAACAATGGAAGAAACACACACTATAAAATAATAGACAGCAAGAAAAGAACTCATTACATGTAGTAATAAAGAAATATTCTCAACTTGTTCATTATGTTTGACTATAAATAGGAAAGATAGATGAAGTTGACTACACATGAAATCTGCCATTCTTACCAGCTCAAACTCTTCCATGTTTGTTACATCATATGTCAAAACTTCTGAGAAATGTCTGAAGATAAAACAATCAATTAGTCCATGTTACAATACCAAATAACAGTAGATTTTACAGATAACTTCAGTGGGCACCTGAGCTTGTTATACATATATTATTTCACAGAAGACTGTAGTCAACGACTGTAGCCAATAAGGCTGTAGTCAAACACTGTAGCCAATCAGTATTTTAACGAGTCTCAAGTTGCATTCAGACGACATGCTGCATTTTAGATAGTGTTTTGCCTGTTTTCTTTCTGGAGTCTTAAATTCCCTTTTAATTATTTTCGGACACTTTCTATAAATAGTTTTTTGGTTATGGGAAATAACTGATCGTGTGCATGTATATTTAAGTTGGCTTATATATATTTCCTTCTCTTTCTTTGTTTGGATGTAATGTGTGCAAACTCTTAATATTTGAATTAACAAGATTTTCACTAGCAGTAGCAGTTCTCTTGTTAATGATTAATATGTTAAAAAGCAAACCTAGAACATGTTATGCAGCACACAAGTTGGGAATAGCATCTCCTTTATTATCCAAACACTTATATACTTATCAGAGAATGTAGCTGAATGTAAGGTCTACTGGTATACTAACAAAGTTTAATTTTTATTGGCAATATCATAGGTGGCTCAAAACACAACAGGCCGATTTGAAACTTTCACTTATTATTTGCCAGTATTATAATGCCAGTCAATTTCTAGCCCTGACAATATGTTTAAAGAATATCAAATAAACCTCACTTACCTGTTAAATGGTAAATATGTTTTTTCATAAATATTCTTGAGTTGATCGACATATGCCTTTGTCAAAACCGGGCTGCCTTTGAGTTCAGGCTGAAATAAGAAAGCATGGCAGATCATTTCTGTTTATATATAGAAAACACACCATAGTTAATGATAATATTTCCAAAAAGTGAGTGTATCGAACATGCACTCAAGTATAAGTACAATGTATGCTAAATTGAACTTGTCGATATTTATTGAACATATAACTTTAGTCTTTATAGACCCCTTTCCCTAACATTGTTACTTTAAAATCACATAGGTTTCCCTTGTTGTTGTTTTCTTTAATAAATATTATGCTTTCTTTTTAAGGAGCCATTGTTAAGTTTTCACTGAAGTCTGTTGTCTAACTTTTATAAAACATATTTAATAGAGGCCCAGGACATTAGACTGTTGCCATCTTGGTGTCACTGTATATCGTACAACTTACATGTTTCTTCATCATCTCTTCAAGGATCCATTCAGAAGGAGCATCCAGATAGATGATAAGATGTGGCCTCCATAATCCATGTGTAACATTCTCCCTGTACTCCATGTAGTGACGGAATACTGTAATAAATAAAGATGGTGATATAAAAGCCTGATCCTTTACATCCATATTCAGATGTATTTTCTCCATTTATAACTGTAGTGATTTACAGGTAGTTTCCCCTAGCATACATTCTTCAAAGTCATGCAGTTTTGTTCTTACTACATGTAATGTGCTTTTGTTTCCCTGCTTCTTGTTTGTGTGACTAAATTTTGCCCCAAACAACCAAACACTTTTATTCCCTACCGGTCAAAGCAAGCCCCTAATATCAAGAGAAGAGTGCCAAAACTTAACAGTGAACTATTGGTATCTTTCATAAGTAACACCTGTTTAAATTAATGGTTTATTTAAATGATAATCATACATGTTACATTGCACTTACATTTCTTTGGGAAGTGTCCCATGTTATACAGGCAGTTTGCATAGTTCTCCTCACTCCAAATGTTGTTCTCTAACACAACACCCTGACCTGAAAAATGAACATTATAATACCAGTATTATTCACCTATCACAACAAATTCATAATCTATTTGCGACAGAAACAGAATAAATAATAACAAAAGCTTTTAAGCAAACTGATAAATTTTGCTGCATCAATATAGTGCTTGAACTTTTTTGTATGTCAGATTATGCATGCCAAGAGCAACAAGCACAGCGCTGATGTTTAAGTCAAGAAAAGACAAGTTCTTTTCCGACTGTTGACAGGTAATGACATTTTACCAAAGAAAGTTTATGTTCCTCAGCTACTGCATGAATAACATGAAAAATAAAGAGTTGCAGTTTTGGTTTAGGGACTTACCTCAAGACCCATTTACCAATGTTTACATTTTCTTCACTTGAGATAATCGAAATTCTTAGCAAATAATTCTGAAAAGTCGTTACTCTTGGTCAGGCAAGTAAATTATCTTAATACTTGTCCCAGAGAGTTCAAAAGTAAATGTAGAGCCCTGTTAATACAATGATTTGACAGCTGATTGTTCACTGCTACATTTAGGTTACAAATGCCTAGCTGCCTTTCCATGATAGTGCAGTCTATTAATGAAATGATTATGGTTAAGCGAAAAAAGATAGTGTTCTACTGCATGTGTTGCAATTTGTGTTTGTTTCACCACTCACATACTATACCATTTTGTCTTACTTACCAGTACTAAGCAGATGTCTGAGAGCCTCTACATACTCGTAGTATCGTTCTACCATCATACGTATCTCCATTGTAGCTAGGGAACCATTCTGCTTCAGCTCCTCTGGATTCATGTAGAAGTTCTGGAGGTCAAAAAACTTCAACTTTGGGTTCTCAAATGCATCATTGAGCTGTCTGATGTCAAATCCATTCACGTTGAACATCTCATTCTCTGTAGTAGGGGGGATGTGATGCAGTTGAAAATGAGCAGACAACTTTTTAGCAAATTCTGACTTTCCTACACATGGCAGTCCGTCGATCTGGATCAACCTGGTGTTGTCATTGAATCTTGAAGTTGTGAAGTCTGTTAGTGACGAGAAGTAGTTAAACTTCTTTGACTTGTACGGATACGGGGTTTTGTAGTTCGGGCGAGTTGTAAGTTGTCTTTGCCCTTCAACTGCGGCGGGGGTAATTCCATTGACCTTGCGCGAGAGCAATAGTCCGCCATTGCGAAACAATACACACAATCGAGTTTGACTCGCTGCCATTGTTGATGTTGCCAAACACCTCACTAGTTAAGAGTTATCAGCATTTCATTTAGAAAAATATTGTGTCCCCGCTACACCGGTGACAGCGGAAGTTGAACAGCAATGACCACGTATAAAACTCTATCTGAAAGTGAGGGATTCAGAAGTATCGTTATCGTCCAGGGTGTGAGCATAGAAAAAGATGATAACGAAATGATGATGATGATGATGTTGATGATGATGGTGGTGGTGGTGGTGTTGTTGATGAGGAGGAGGATGGTGATGACGACGATGATGATGGTGGTGGTGTTGAAATCAAACTCTTGCGAAAATGGTGAACTAGGACATTTGAACAATTTTTAATGGGAAAAGGAAACTGGATATGTTCGTGAGTTTGTCCAAATTCAGTTTATTTCTCTTAGACACACAAACCTTTCACAAAGTACTAGCTCGTTTATTCCCCAACACATGTAAATTAAACCTGTCGATAATCAAAGCTGATCTACTTTCACATCCAAAACAATTAAATGACATTCATCTAGCCACATTTGAGTAAACACGGGATCATATTCTTCCTCTACAAAGCACGTTTTGCCATTCAGTACTGATCGTAGTTTGTGTTTTTTAGGAATATTAAATTTGACAAACATAAATATTCCAATACACGGTTCTTAAATAACACAACTTTAATAATGTTCCGCACAGTTAAATTGTGTACTAAGCAAAGTTGACAATCAGCAAAAGTGTTAACAAGCAAAAGTTATAACAAGCAAAAAATATAACAAGCAGAAGTTATAACAAGCAGAAGGTATTACAAGCAGAAGTTATGACAAGCAGAAGTTATAACAAGCAGAAGTTATTACAAGCAGAAGTTATAACAAGCAGAAGTTATAACAAGCAGAAGTTATAACAAGCAGAAGTTATAACAAGCAGAAATTATAACAAGCAGAAGTTATAACAAGCAGAAGGTATTACAAGCAGAAGTTATAACAAGCAGAAGTTATACCAAGCAGAAGTTATAACAAGCAGAAGTTATAACAAGCAGAAGTTAGAACAAGCAGAAGTTAGAACAAGCAGAAGTTATAACAAGCAGAAGTTATAACAAGCAGAAGAGTTATTGCATCAGGTAATAAAAAACAAGACTGGGATTGGTCGGCATTTTTTTAATATTATTTACCAAAAAAAACATGTTTGCATGGTGTTAAAGTCAAACTATCAATAGTCGTCGGTTACTATGGTAGACTCAATGTTTGGACAGAGCGTAGAGGAAGATTCCAAATGCAGTGAATCCAATCACGGTACGTACACTGTGCTGCGTGTTCCATCTTACAATGTGATTCTTTACCCATGTTTCACCTGTAATTGAGATAACAACGTGTGTACCATCCATATTTTGTAGGATGAAAATTAAGAATCACAGAAATTAACAATGACTTGTGGGGTCAATTGGACTGGGGTGGCCTTAAAGCATGTGTCAGTAGGCTGTTGAACTGTATTTTCTTTTCATTTTATGGAAATACATGTATGCTTAATGCAATTAATCAAAGTCCACCCAAAATAAATCTCCATCTTATCTCCATTTTTAGCAACACACATTTTAGTCTTACTTGTAACGTCCATTAACAACTTTCTATGTATACCATTATTTAATCATTAGTATTGTTTAAACGATAGTTATAAAACGTCTATATCAATCTACCAGTTAATATCAAATTTAGGATAAATATCAAAACAGTTATATACATACAATGACTGACATATACAACCAGAAGGGGACAAGCGTAGTACGCGTCTTTTAGTTTAAGGACAAACCCATATAAACACGGGAACATGGTTACATGGTTAAATGTTGCAGCACCCTAAGCTATGACCTATATCTGCAGTTAATCGTATTACAAATCAAACATTAGTGCAGTTTAGTAGAGAATAAGAACATGGAGAATTGACAGACACACGTGCATTGTAACATAAGGGCATTCAACATTCTACTATAAGTTCAACATCAAACAGGATAACAATTCAATCTTATTTGATACTGTCGTCATAAAATTTGGCTTTGTTACACTCTTGATTTGATACATTTTTTCGATTTTTAAAAAGAAACATATCTATGCATGCTTTGATATGCATGATATTGTATTTACAATATATTTCATCGCCAGCGGTCCAGAGTCGGCCTTCAATTCTTGAACAAATAATGAACTGTGATTTTTTTCCTGAACGTGTTTAATTACCTTTAGTTTCAAACACGTCATCTTTCAGGTTCTGTTTAATATCAGGCATCATGACAGCGACTGTGTATGGGAACACAGTGAAGAACAGCCCAGAACCCATCAACCACAGGTCCCGGCTGCTCGAACCTGTGTCCAGGTAATAGACCGCGGCCCCGGCACCAGAGCCTAGCAAGCACATGGCAGCCTGAAATATCAACGTACACAACAAAAGAATCAAAGGCTCCTGTTGTTTCCTTGAGCAAGAGACTATTAAGATTCGATCATGATTAACATAAGCGGAATTGCGTGTCCACTATCAAACTAAAAAACAAACAAAAACAAGAATTGCATGTAGTATTAACTAAAGAATCTATCAAAATAGTACATACCTAAATAGCCACAAGTCTTAGGACAAACTATCTCGTTAATGAAAATCGGTTCAAACTTTACACATATAAAAGTCCAGTTAGCATGTAATTGGTGCAATATACAGACGAGGGAGCTTTTAGCGGGGAAAAAGACAAGCTAAGAAAAGCAGACGTTAAGGACATAACAAACTGGGAATACAATGGTACATGTAGTATGTGTTGAAATACGGGTCGACTAACTTAGAGACCACTTGGTTGTTGCTAATCCACAACGAGTCACCGAACTATCATTTACAGAACATTTACAATACCTGAAATTTCTTTGCTCTGTTGAAGCTTTCTTTCCACGCCTGTCTGTTTTTATGAATATCCAGGGTCATACGGGCAGGGTGGTCGGCGGCGTTCACATAGAAGGCACATCCGGCAAATAGTCCCGCTAGACCCGTAGCCCCGAGTTTGAGTCCTTGAACGGTGTCCATGAGGTGTGCCCTAAATAAATATTTACACTAACACGTCAATAACAAGCAAGGGCAATCATCATTGTCTAAATCGAGCATGTTAGCGGTGCAGACTCACAGGCTTTGTACAATTGTATTGACCTGCCAAATGCATACTGATTATGCGGCCATTGCACACGACATATTAATTTTGAAAAGTGTTCGGTGGTGTTCGAAAGATGTACCGACAATAATCAGCAGGTTAGTAATCTAGTGGTCGTGAGATCGAGTCAGCTCAGATCCAAATATGTTTCACATGCAAACACGTATATTAGCTATATGGCTACTGTATTAATTGTATGTTTCATGTTTCTTTAGTATGTCTATATTTCGCATTACCAACCAGACCCGTATACGCTTTAGCCTATACGGCGAGAATAGAACACTTGCAATTGTATGGCGGCAATGTTTTTTTTATCAAATAACTTTTTATCATAATTTTCCGTGAATTCCAAATCACATGGCTGTTTGTACGTTAAAATAACAAATAAAAAAAGAAAAATGAGAACAATCATTGCCGGTTACTTGGCTCGAACCAACTACCTTTGTCATAACTAATGCTGCAAAAAGGGGACAAAAAGCAATTAGATGCCACTGAAAAGTCTCATTTACTTCTATATATCAAACTGTTCGTGAGGGTCTGAGCTATTTGGAAACGGTATTTGCTAAGTTTGTACCCGTGGGCAAAGGTCCCGTGTTTGATGGTTTCCATGGTAACCAGCCTAATCATTTGATTTATGGGTAGTATCAATGTATTGGCTGTTACGTTTTTGTTGTTAAAGGTGGAAATGTAAAACTTGCATCAAACTAAAGCTTAGACGTTGTGCTAAACCAATATGCAAATTACATATGTATATGCATATGCCTCAACCAATGTACATGTACTTACGCTGGCGTTTCCATTCATAGTATTATATATCTATCTAAAATTAATTCTCGTAAACAGGACGGACACTACCGAATTTGTACCGAATATTTAAATGAGCGTCATTAAGTATGCATACTTGACAGGTCAATAAAATTGGATAATATACATACGCATGATACGCAAAACGTAAAGTTACGAACTAAATTTGGATCTTAATACAACTTTTAAACACCTGATCATGTCAACATGTAAAACAACATTCGATATAATACAAAGTATCTGGGACTGTATTCAATATCCATCTTAGTTGAAAATATTTCTTAAATTCTAAGAAAATTTCTTAAATAAACTATTTTCATCTTAGTTTTTCAATAAACTTCGTAGATAAGAAATTTCTTAGTTGACCTTGAACTACTTAGTTTTTCTCCAGTTTTTCCATAGATATTAAGGAATCACTAGAGGTAGCTTAAAGAAAGTTCTTAAACATGGTGTTTATAATGTAAAAACTAAACACAGATCATCGGTGTTACCTCTTTCCTTTGTTATTTCATGTGTATAAGGTATTTTCTCACATTTTCATTGCAACAATTTAATTTCTGTAAGTATTATCCCTTTGAAAGATTCGGTTTACAGATGATAAGGTTGGAAGTCAAGTGAGTCTACTAAGTGCCAACATCGGCTTTGGTGGAAAACTATATATCTATTTTACATCTTATGTCTCGACAATCTTAAAAACAACACAATGTTCTTTATATATAGTTTTTTGTTGTAAACTCCCATTATAGTTGGTAACTTGAGCCCACCAACGCTAAAGTTGGGTTTAGTTTCTTCCCAGGTATAAAAATAGCATCATATAGCGATTATTTTATTTTATTTTACTTTGTATATATATACAATTATATTTTAATGTAGATATGTATATACTTATGTCTATGTTTGAGCAACATATAGAAAATAAATATAAACTAAATCAATATCATGCTAGCAGTACGACAACACTTTCTGGTTTAAATAAATTAATATATCAATCAATAAAACCAATCAATAAAGTCATTAAAGTCGGTCGGTCGGTCGGTCGGTCCACCTACCATGGCCCACCTACCATGGCCCACCTACCATGGCCCACCTACCATGGCCCACCTACCATGGCCCACCTTCAAAGTTCGTTGTCAA
>ENA-OREC01001574-OREC01001574.1-marine-metagenome-genome-assembly--contig:-NODE-1574-length-11700-cov-11.765723_pt1 | contig 11700 bp, 6 predicted proteins | sample MGYA00248626_ERZ508543 | MGnify/ENA primary metagenome ERZ508543 (study PRJEB26211, sample SAMN05518279) | marine metagenome | isolation source: Puget Sound, Washington, USA | host: Bankia setacea... | reverse complement strand
CCTAATCTCATTGCAATTGAGAAGCGGTATTTAATAAGCGTCTGTCGTGGTTTATAACAGTCTACGAAATTTGGATAGAATGTGAACTTATCGTTAAGGCTACACCCGCGGACAAAAAGCAAATCGATGTTTGACGATTTCAGATCTTGCTCTAAAAATTAACGAGTCCGACGGACTGTCTGGCCGTGTAATTCGTGTAAGTCCGACACAATATTTAGGGGTCTCGGACTCCCGGACTATCGTTAGTGTCGAACACTGATCACCCAGTTAAAATGCAAGCACACAACAGATATGCACCTAAAGTCACGCTATTTACATTGAAATGCATTTAAATACTTAAAACATTTTAGAGATTTAATTTTGGTTTATTCACATACTGACTTTGTCTTATGTTTCTTTGGGTAGATTGCCTGGAATGTAAATAATAACAGATGCTATAGCACAACTGACGCTGTATCAAAGGCGGCTGTTGAAGAAAGAGTACTAAAAGTTTGCGGAGCATATGATAAAGTCATTGCAGACAAGGTACTATTTTCTATTTGCAGATTCCTTCATTACAAAGTAATAGAAACTATGCAGAGAAGCTACCTTTGACTCTTGACTTAGTGCAAAAGAGAGTCTTACTGGTTTTACAACTCTATGATAAGGTTGTCCCAGAAAAGGTACAACATGATTTTTGTATTCATATGTTGAACTAAAACTTTAATGAATTTTTTTTAATAAACTGATTTGAAGCATCAAAATGATTTGCTTTTAATGATTTCTTATATTTTAATTATTTTATAAACAGTTTTATTGATTAATATAAAATACATTGATGAGCAGGTTGTGTCTGGATTACTAGTGAGTCAAAAAAAAAAAGACTTTAAACCGGTAGCACAAAAGCTCTTATTGCCATCAAAGTTCTGGATGTTACCTTTTGTTAGATATGCATACTAGTTTTCGATACTTCTGCAATATGTATACTTAATCTGTTATTATTCCTTTACAGTTGAAGCTATCATCTCACTTTATGAATGACCTTGGATTAGACAGTCTGGACCATGTGGAGGTGATTATGGCAATGGAAGATGAGTTTGGTAAGATGACTATTAATTAACTTCACCTTCAGTATTTGTGTAAACACTTCAAGTCGGTTTACAATGGCACAACTTTTTCATGATATCATTTCATATTTATTGGTATAGAAAGATTCTTTAATTGAGTATGTAGGACATTGTGTTTTCATAACAAAGGTTCAAAAAATGTTGTTGGATTGAGAGAAAGTTATTATTATTATAATTGTATGGAGAGATCTTCATTTTTTAGATAAGGTTTTGTTTTCAGAAGCTTGCTTTAAATCGTGTTAAGATTTCCTGAGTTGATCACCCTCTGGATCGACAAAAGGCTGTCTAAATAGCAAGATCTCAATAAAATTGTAACTATCTGTTTGCGACCCAAAAAGGGTGGTCTTAATAGTGGACTGGTCTCAATATTGAGTGGTCTTATAGCGGACTGGTCTCAATATTGAGTGGTCTTATAGCAGACTGGTCTCAATATTGAGTGGTCTTATAGCGGATTGGTCTCAATATTGAGTGGTCTTATAGCGGACTGGTCTCAATATTGAGTGGTCTTATAGCGGATTGGTCTCAATATTGAGTGGTCTTATAGCTGATCTTTACTTGCTTTTATTTAAAATGAGACAGTTTACTTTATAAGTGCTAAATGAAAATCACAAGAAACTGTTTAAAGATAGTGCATGTTAATAGTATGAACATAAATTCAGCTAAAAGTATGCATGTAAGTAATCTTATTAAAGAAGTACTACTGGTAGCTCAGAACTCAAAGGACAATCTCGTGTTTATTAAAATGCATGCTCATTATACAACATTTAAAGCTAATTTGTTCTCCTGCCCCCATTCTGAACAAAAATACCTATAAATGTCAGTCAAATTCCTCAAAAGAATTAATCTCTCTGCTCAATTCTTATCTGAAACGTTTGGTTTGTATGTTTAAACTTACATGTATTATTAAATGTATTTTTTCGTTTGCAGGTTTTGAAATTCCCGATGTAGACTCTGAGAGACTGATGACTCCCCAGGACATTGTCACCTATATTTGTGATAAAGAAGATGTTTTTGAATAGTGCTCCTGTGTTTTATATTGAAAAGGTATACTTGTTGTGTTGTGTTGTTATTTCAGTTAAACAGACATAAAACATAGCATTTCACTTTTGTTAAATTATTTGGTAATACATGTATATGATAGTTGCTTACCGGTTATATAATTAAACATTTATTCACTTTCCTAAAATATAATGTTATCATTCTAAGAACAATTTTAGCCCAGGATATTGTTCATCAGCTTATTGTACTCTAATTAACCATGCTTTTACTTTCTATTTTCTCTGTTTTTTTATGTAGAAAACAGAAATAAATAGAAGTTATTGTCTAAAAGAGCAGATGCAAAACTTACAAATGCCTGGATGTTGTGAATATTACTTATGAAACTGTCTATTGCAGGTTTAAGGATTAAAGATATACGTGTTAGATGACTACAGTTGAGAACAAATTGAAGCAAGAAATGGAATAACCTTTATACAGTTTTCACACCCTATATTTGCGGACAGGAGCAGATGCTAGCAGATAACCATGCAACTTTCAGGGTTACTTTAAGATGAACAATCAGTTAGTGACCAGCCATGTGAAGAAACGAAACAAGGACACTTAACAAGATGACATTCATTTAGCTCTCTGTGCTGTAGATTGAATATGTGTGCAAAATATATTAAACATGTTGTAGATTACACTTAAATAAATCAGATGCATGTAAGATTGCATTTTGTGTAAACTAAAGTTGTTGTACTGTGACTTTTGAATCATTACAATATACACGACCTCACACTCATTTGCAAGTATGTTGTTCAACTAAGGGCCTATTTTACCCCATTTAACTGTGGTAGGCTTGAGCAAATATACAGAACCTAAGCAAATGTTCTGCTTCCAAACCTTACTTGCAGACAGGTTCATCAAATAACTGTCCACGCTAAAATATTAGGCAACATTCACCAACTCTCTTATATACTTGCACTGTATACGCTCGTTGTTGGAGATACAAACTGCAATGTTTTTGACATGCCTTTAAATGTAAGACGATATGGTTGTTGGCAATGTATTCTTTTTTCTGTTAACAAGTCACTGACACAAAACCTATCAAAGACCTATGCTAATGCTGCAATATATGTCCTAAACGCAGCTTAAACCGTTTTAAATGAGTTAAACACACAATCAGAGAAACCGAAAAGCTATGCCTCTGAAGTAATACGTGGTATACTTACCTGTACGATGGACACTTTTTACCTGTACACATCCGTGGAGTGGAAACACCAGGCCTATTCGAACCAACAGAGAAACAAGTGTAAGTCGTGTTAACAACTTCCATTCATTTCACGCATTAACAGGGGTTCTAAAACAAAAATGTATACTATACGACTAATGAGATGTAAGTCGTTCGTTTGCTTGTGAGTATGCATTATAGTCGTACGTTTAATAGTATACCAAACAAAATGGACCAAACTGCAGCGTGCACAGTTTGAATCAAAACACACATGTAAGCTCATCATTTGTTGAACTGTTTGAATAAAAACGAAAAGCAAAGCATATAATGTCCCTTTTTGTCGGATTTAGAGAGGGTCGTCTTGTAGAAGTCTTACTATATAATTCACTTGTCCTTCCTTTTTCGCTGATTATTTAATATCCTGGAACACAGTACAGTGCATACTTCCAAGACACAACAATGTTTCCTTAATTCACTGTCGCAAACTAAAGGTCATATTTCCACCAGCACTCCCGGGTGTGACAGATAACTTATAAAGCTGTGACAGATAACGATTCGCTGCTTATATAAATAAACTTGGGAAATGATACAGCTCAATATGCACCATGATTTTTATCATCAATCATTTATTCTTATTACTTCATTACAACAGCACCTGAGCACATGTTCACTGCGCTGACCACACACACCAAACGCATTTCATTTGTGGCGACGGAATTATCTACATTGTAGTAATAAATAATGATTATAACGCGATCTTATTGAAGGTAGAAACACACAAAAAAGTATATCTATAGAAAGTACACATAACTTAATCACTGTGTGCTATTCTACAACGAAGCGAAACAGTACTTAACAATAGATGCATATACTAGTTCACGTATAAACACACATACTATACACATACAGTTATATTATATCATTGGCAAACACTCATTTTTCAATAACTAGCTCATTGAGAAACACTCAGTGTTACTAAATACAGAGTTAGATGTGACCAGACACGATTTTACGATTTATAAACAGTTGTTGGCAATCTTATTTATAAAGCTTCTTTGGCAGTTTAAATGACCCCGGGTATCTAGCTTTACTTCTGTACAAATTACGTACATTAATTTTGTACACAGTATTGTTGCGTAATGAATACATACATGTACGCGATATCGTACCTGACGTCAAGGCGCTCTAACGCCCGTGACGTCGCTTCCGTCAGACCGGTTTTGACGTTAAGTATCAGCAACGTAATTAAAGGGATACACATCACAAACGACGCGTGTTCTGTCTCATCATAAACCTAAAGGTTGACACATTCACTTACAAGTATGTTGTTCAACTTTGGGCGTATAAATATTATCGCATTGTTCTTATTAAAAGTCCACAAACTTCATTCCAATCTACCTTATATGCACTGACTTGTACAGTTCAGAGAGCTATTTAGTTAAGTGATTAAGACGTACTTTGTTTACTTATTACCACCGTATAGAACCTTGTTTGAGGACAATTACACATGCTCGTCATTAGTTTTACAGTATATCTGTCATTTCCATCGCTTGTGAATTGTTAAACGTACTTATACCGATACTAAGCACTTGATATACATAGAACAAATCAAGCAGCCACGAACGTACATTGTATACCTGGTATAAGACAGTACATGTACAACTTTGTCTTTGTTTTTCTTCTCCTAAGTTGAAAGTATGTCATTAAGAGTTTACGGTGACCAAAATGAGCTTTGTTCGTTTGGAGTGAATACCTTAGCTCACCAAACGTCTGTATATGCTTCTTATTATAATGATAGTTCTACACGTAGAAGCGCTTACTAAAACTAGTTCAATGTATCGATACATGTCATTTAATCCCTGATCGATTGATTTCTATACCCACACCGCCTCGCATTCAACAACTAGACTGACTGTGTGTATCTGTTTACACTATCGCTAAGGCAGAACAACGTACCGGGTAAGGTAAGGTAAGCTTTGTATTTCAAAATTGTCAGGATTTTTTTCAACTGTGCTAGGATATAATTATTGTGTTTCATAAGGTGATTTCAGCGTCTTCCTGTGAGTACACATATTGAATTGTTATTTTTGTTGAAAAGGACGGAGTTCTGTTAAGGTAAATTTCCAAATTATAAATACATGTACATGCACATGTGGTTCTGTATTTGTTCAATGGAGTTGATTTTCAGTATTGCGTTAGTTAACGCGTTTGAGGACCTAGTTTAGTTTATACAAACTGTATTTTAGTTCGATTGTGAAACAAGCAATTATGTTTATGTAAAGCACGCTCGAACCCGCTACTAGAACTAACCAGTACTGAGCAAAGAGGGTAAAGTTTCTTGATTAATGCAACAACTTAGCCTTTGATTGGTTCGAACTCACAACTAACAGGCATCCATCGATTACGAGTCAGACGTGATAACCACTGTGTCACAACTGGTAGCTTCTTTAATAAATGCATTTAAACAATCCCATTATTTTACAAATATAAAAAATCTAAAATTTATGTTCGCTTTCACAACATCTTTCCTCCGAGTTCAACACTTCAATACCTTAACGTGTTAAAGTATTTGTAACTTGTAAAGAGTCTAGTTTTTTTCAGTTTGCAGAACGCTTCAACTTTGGGTCAATAATTGATTTCATACTCTTACATTAACACGAACGTGTATTGAATGTTGGGTGGATATTATTCATGTCCAATATACCTTCGACATATTACAGAGAAAAGGCAGTGTCGACCTGTTGATCACCTTTAAAGCAGCACTATGTTCGGCGGCGGTGTAAGTTGATATACGTTTTATTCTCACAATGTTCAATGTTTCAGTTGTGTTATCCATATTAATGGTATATGATCTTGAACTTTACCCACACACACCCACTAACTTGATTTTTGAAAGCTTGATTAGTAATGATCGAATTCTATTTATTGCATACAAATACGTGTTTACAATACACCATCAATAAAGCTCTCGATATTTCCCCTATATATACCATTTAATAACGTAAACTATACTTATATGTGTTTGGCTATGTTCGGGAATACATGACTTGTATTGATCATACATACTCTATTCGGATTGATTACGTTTCATCTATAAACGACGCATCTAAATGAACACTCTCCCATGCAGAGTTGAGTTGTCGTTCCTTGCAGTCTCTCTCAATTCTATTCTACTTGTCAGGGGAGACCACTGCGTTGGAGATTGCTAAGTGACCTCTCCTATCAGATATAGCGCTTGTGTGAAGTGCATTCAATAGGAGAAAGAGTTCGCAGAAATTGTTCTGTGATTTATGGTAAATTTTGAAAACTAAATATTGTGACAGATCTTTAAAGAATTGACGTGATGATTGTATACATGTTTAATTGCTCTATGCTTGTTTCAGAGCAACTATCCACAGAGCTATGGTAGCTACCAGGGTTACGGTGGCTATGGCGGACAAATGAACTCGGGTCCTCCACCCCCGCCCATGGGAGGACGCGGGTATGGTGCGTTCGGGACGAGTGCCTACAACGCCCATGGTGGGATGGGAATGGGAATGGGAATGAACATGGGAAGTAAGCATTAATATCTGTACATTGAAAACACATATTAAGTTATTGTTTAAATACTCGAACAATCTAATATCTGCACATGTGGACTATTGCAAGACCCTCTGAAAACAGCCCGGAATAATGACTAGTCGACAATTAAGAAATGGGCCCAATCTTCTAATCAAGGATTTGCCCTCTCACTGTTTATCCTTATATTTACTCGATAAATTACAAATGATTCGTTGTGTTGGTCATATAAATGCAATTGATGTTGCTTCATAGGTAAATATATTCTGCTTTTCACATTCCTGATAAATTTGTCTAAAATATGTTTAATGTTGAATGAAAAACTTTGAGTTATACTGAATTAAATTATAATGAAACTCGGCCACGCGTTTCGAACCCTGATATAAGTGTCTACTTCCTTTATATGTAACCTGTAATGTCCGGTTTCAGTACTTTAATTTCGATTTCTATATTGGTCTGGAAATAGAAGACGAGGAAAACAATCATTTCAAGTTGGTTACGATTAAATCGGGCAAGATGAACGGTAAAGATAACTTAAGCCCAGTGGAAGCACACCAAGGCCAGTGTGCCGTTCCATAAAAGTGTCCTAGGATTGACATCCCACCTAAGTACCAGTATTATAAATTGACCAATGACAGAAACGTATACCAAGGGCTATTGATAAAACGGCCCCTTGATATGTAGGTTAGATGGGGGTGTTAATGAGATGTTTGTACAATCCAGTATATTACTCTTTCCAGTGTCCTTTGGTGGCGGAATGGGTGGAATGCAGATGAATTTCGGGTGTCCCGCCATGCAACAAATGAGCCAAGGGTACCCGATGGGAAGTCAGGTAAAATACCAATACAGATTCGTTTGATTTCATTTAATCAGTGAAATTAAATTTAGTGAAAGTATTTGACATAAAAGCCAATCTGCCATAAGGCCCTCAGTGCTAGTTAATACTTATTTATTCGTTCGATTGCGAAATCACGCTCGAATCCGTTCTGAAACCAACCGATAGTGATCAACGAGGGTAAAGATTCTAACGCCGTTCATCAAAGTTATGCTTCAATCCCTTGGTGACTGAGGGTTATTTCAATGTATTTTTTAAAGTGGTTAAAGATTATTATTTGATTGTACTGGTCATTTAAACTTGCAGCCTCCACCCCAGCCTCCACAACCCCCACAGTCGTACTCCTTCCAACCACACGCCCAACAGCAGCACGAGATGAACATGCAGAGGTTCATGTATAAGGTAAAACCAATGTAATATAAATACCCATTCTATACAATTACAATACATGTACATAGTGTCTGACCTATTTTCTTCACCCTGCCAGATAGCTGTGTTGAAATGGCCAGATAGAATTACTTGCACATTAATATAGCTAAATAACGTCATACTTTTGATTTTATAGGCTACTTTCTTTGTTAAGAATCATGTGCTAGAAAGAATCTAACACTCGTTCTCACTTCAATCCATACACTCTTACAAAAGTCGACCAATGAGATATTATTAGCTCACCAGAGACTCGCTTCAAAACCATATTCAAGTAACCGTTTGATAAAAGTTCATATGAAATGACAGCTCGTGGAAGATCTTCTATACTTGGTAATGGTTATACAATGTATTATATTGGAAAGAAACGACGGCATGTGATTAAAATACGTACATGTGTCAATGAAACGAAGCAAGCATTTGTCTTACTTCATCCGTCCCTCCTTTACCATTATGTTTTATTTTATTTTAGCAAATGGGCTACCAGGCTCCAAAGGTATGTTATATTTTAATCGTAATAACGAGAAACTTATATGTAAACGAAAGATACATCAAACATGCGCTGAGTCTAACGCTTTGAACTGAATATATTTGGAACAACCAGTTGGATAAGCCGTCCGGTTAAGGAAATACTCCAGATTTGTTTTGTTTCTCGTCGTTACGTATTATACTGCTTATTGTGACTTAACTATTTATGGTATTTTCTATATATTATTTGGATGTAAAACATATGTGAACTGTTATGTTTTTTAACTGTGTGTTTGCATTTGTTGGACACACTAGTACATGTACAGCGTTAAACACAAATTACTCCATCAACATACAAATAAAGTTGTTACACCATTTTTAGAACTTATGTCATATTATTTACGTATGATGGGAGTCATTTTTGCAATTGTAGTCATATTTCTGGGATCACGTTGATGCCAGTTTTAGAGAATTTGGGGAACTTATTTATCTATTATCTAGTAATCAAAACTGATACAGTGTCTTACCTAATTTATTGTTATCTTATATAATGCCTGTTTTATCATTATTCTACTATAGGCACCACAACAACCGCAGACAGAAGGTGAACCGGAAGTCCAGGAGGAGGAGGTAAGATTGAAGGTCTAATCACAGTACTGTAGCAATACTCCCTCCTAACTCATTGCTAAGCCGTGAACAGTATTGGCAACGCAAAGTGCTGCTTAACTCGACAAATCGTTCATTATTGTCCTTTTATTGTCCTATTTGGTGGCATTTACCTTGACTGCCATATAATCCAGTCAAGTACTCTTTAGTGTTAACTGGTTTTTAAAAACGCATTGTTAACCGTTCTATGATACGAATGGGACCTCTGTAATGGAGTGTCATGAAAACGAGTGTTCGCTATATTAACATTCCATAGCATCAATCTACTGGGTTATTGTTTGCAGCCCGCGGAGGATGCTAAGCAGATTGACGACGATATCAAGGCGAGAATGAAGGCAATCTTTTGTGACGAGCTTCTCCGCCGCTATGCCATCACCTCCACTCTAGAGATGGCACAAGGTACGGTGGTTCCTCTCGTTAAGTACCCAGCAGACGACATCGTGGTGGATTTCTATAAGAAAGAGAGAGACACAGAGTTGGCAGGCGAGGACTGGGATGCTGAAGCTGACTGTGAATACCTACGAGTGGCCATGAAAGGAGCAGGTAAGGGCAGCTACCATGTAATGTGTTCTTAGTCTGATATGTCCTTAGATGAAACTGTGTGAGATGTATTCTTAGTCTGATATATCCTTAGATGAAACTGTGGGATGTGTTCTTAGTCTGATATATCCTTAGATGAAACTGTGTGGAATGTGTTCTTAGTCTAACTATGTGGGATGTGTTTTAGTCTGATATATCCTTAGATGAAACTATGTGGGATGTGTTCTTAGTCTGATATATCCTTAGATGAAACTATGTGGGATGTGTTCTTAGTCTGACATATCCTTAGATGAAACTGTGGGATGTGTTCTTAGTCTGATATATCCTTAGATGAAACTGTGTGGGATGTGTTCTTAGTCTGATATATCCTTAGATGAAACTGTGGGATGTGTTCTTAGTCTGATATATCCTTAGATGAAACTGTGTGGGATGTATTCTTAGTCTGATCTATCCTTAGATGAAACTATGTGGGATGTGTTCTTAGTCTGATATTTCCTTAGATGAAACTGTGTGGGATGTGTTCTTTGTCTGACTGTGTGGGATGTGTTCTTTGTCTGACTATGTGGGATGTGTTCTTAGTCTGATATTTCCTTAGATGAAACTGTGTGGGATGTGTTCTTTGTCTGACTATGCGGGATGTGTTCTTAGTCTGATATATCCTCAGATGAAACTATGTGAAGTGTTCTTAGTCTGGTAAATCCCTAAGTGAAAATGTGGGATGTATTGTTAGTCTAATGTGTCTCGTATATTAGACTTCTAGTTTTGGGCCACTTATCTTGGTGCTAGTGTCAATGCGTGAAGGGTTAATGTATGTCATGCATTTAGTGACTCTTATTTTAGTATTGTATATTTTTGGTTGAAAATAGTGGATGTGTTTTAAAGTCTAGTAAATTCTTAATTGAATATAGTGGATGTCAGTTCTTAGTCTGATATATCCTTAGATGAAACTGTGACTTATTTGTTTGTTTTTACATAGGTACCACCGAAAGTATTATAAACCATATTGTTGCCACCAGATGCAATGCCCAACGCCAAAGGCTGAAGGAGATGTTCAAAACTATGTATGGAAGGGTAAGTGAACATTGTGTCTTCATTTTCATGTGTGTCTCTCTGAAATCATTGTTCCATTAGTATTGAAAACGACATTGGAGATACTTTTTTATGAATTCAATAAATGACAACCTAATGTTTGCTGCCATCTGCGAACCGCTTCCTATTGAGCAAACTCTAGTAATCTATTATGCTTGTCAGGGGAGATCACTGCGTAAGAGATTGACGGTTGACTAGAGTGTGCATTACAATATTCTGCTTTTGGCGGGTAACCGAACTAAATGACCATCCATATATTGCCCCGTGAATACAGATACTAAAACGTTTAAGATTATTATAGGCATCTCAATACATCAAGAATGTTCCATCGCCAGAAAGCCAAACATCATAACAACAGCAGTACCCATCTTGTGCATTGTATGGACACAGATAAACACAAATCATTTGTCAATAATTTTATTTACGAAGACATTAATTAGTGAGTTTTTTGTGTGTATATTTCAGGATTTGGTTGAAGATATCAAGAGTGAACTAAGTGGTGACTACAGAGATGTAATATTAGCTTGCTTTGTGTCCCCGGCCTTCTACGATGCCAAATCTGTGAAGAGAGCCATCTACGTATGTTTTACCATATCGTTTAGTTGTGTATCATGGTTTACCGTTTAGTTGTGTATCATGGTATACCGTTTAGTCGTGTAGCATGGTATACCGTTTAGTTTTGTACCATGGTATACCGTTTAGTTGTGTATCATTGTATACCGTTTACTTGTGTATCATGGTATATCGTTTAGTTGTGTATCATGGTATACCGTTTAGTTGTGTATCATGGTTTATCGTTTAGT
>ENA-OREC01001573-OREC01001573.1-marine-metagenome-genome-assembly--contig:-NODE-1573-length-11702-cov-15.472774_pt1 | contig 11702 bp, 3 predicted proteins | sample MGYA00248626_ERZ508543 | MGnify/ENA primary metagenome ERZ508543 (study PRJEB26211, sample SAMN05518279) | marine metagenome | isolation source: Puget Sound, Washington, USA | host: Bankia setacea... | reverse complement strand
GCTTACTCTAGACATCACTAGTGTATCAGTTGTCTGTCTACATGAAGGCTTACTCTAGACACCACTAGTGTATCATTTGTCTGTCTACATGAAAGCTTACTCTAGACATCACTAGTGTATCAGTTGTTTTATTTGTACATGAAACTTCACAAGTAATAGAGTAATTATGAGCTAATCAAAAATTCTGTCCAAATCTGCGTGTATTGTTACGTGACTAGAAACACACTGTTGTTTTCCTTGTTATTTAATCCTTTTTAAGTATCGTAACTGTCATGTGTTCAATAAAGTTGTAGCATGATATATTTTACATAGTTTGTTGTACCTGTGTATATACCCTTACATATTGTATTTTGTATTTACCCCTATTTTAAACTACTATTGTATTGACCAGATATTCCCGAATAAATTACATGTACCAATGCATTACAAAATAGATGATACATATGTATACAATGGACACCTGTTCTATAGGCTGTTGTAATAACAAGTCTAATCCACATATTTCACAATTAAACAGTCTGTGTAATGAATTCACAAGTGTCTGGTCAGTATTTGTATACTATAGCGGGAGATCTTTTACATAGTTTGTTCTACCTGTATATACCCTTACATATTGTATTTTGTATTTACCCTTTTTAAACTACTACCTACATATATACCTACCAACGTTTTTAATTCACAATATAAGTTACACCTTCTGTGCATTCCCCTACAAATTTTTAAAAAAAACTGAAAAAATCTGAAAGACAAAAGATAATTAAAATATGAAAATAATTAACTTGAACTAGATGAGTGGAACTACAGGTTTTTAATTCTGATTTGTATTAAATACCTCTTATGTCAGAGTTTAAAGGTGGCTTTCTAGACAGAGTTCTGTTTTTAAACTGAATGTACTAAGAGTGTGTTCATATTCATCCCAACCCCTTATATTCTGTCTTTAAAAAAAATAATCTTCACAATGTAGCAACATGTATATTTTATTATGAGTTTTACTGACAAGGATGTTTTTGATTCTATATAGTGTGTTACTCATTGTGATTGTAAATTTAACAATATCCACGCTTTCAATGGGCCTTTTCATGTTTTCTTTGATGAATTACATTCCTAAGGCTTCTTATCTTGCAATCCACCTAGCATCTGAAATATTCTACAAATTGTTCGTGAAACTTCTATATTGATTGTGTTTTATTATTGAATACTGCAAGAAATACGGGATGTTTGATAACACTGAGGTGACCAGTAGTTTATTGGTGAATAGAAGACTTATTTCTGTCAGATTATCATTCAAACCTAGGAATCCTTAGATACTAATTTCAGCAAGCCCATGGAAGATTAATCATTAAAAATACCTACCGATAGGCTAATGTGCAGTAGCTGGTGAAAAAGTATCCCAAAACTAAAAACTATATACAACTTTATCAGAAAAAAACTAGTCTGTAGGATGAGCAGAAATTTTAACATTTGTAATAATAAAAAAAATGCTTTAAAAGAGTTGTTTTTTGTTTAAGATGAATAAATTGTGGACTGATTCTGTTAACTCGTTTGTATGGCACTTAATTAGTACTTCAATGTTCTGGCATGTATAATGCTGTGTAGCTCATAGTTCTACTTGTTGTAAACATACATGTAGTTTTATACAGTATAACCTTACAATAGTTTGATTGTACATTAAAGGTAGCTTAGAGATAACAATCTTCCTTAAAGCTGCATGAAACTAGTTAGCTAAATATATATGGTTCAATTTAGTATATTTTCATGAAAGTTTATTACTTGGATACATGTACCACCTCCTCGAAAGCCTAGTGGTGGCTTCGAGTGTGGGAGGTACCGGGTTCAATCCCCAGTCAAGGACCGCGTCATACCAAAGATGTTATAAAAAATGGTACCAGGAGTTCCCTTGTTTAGCACTGAACATTAAAAAGCGAAATACTGGTTCTTTCTCAAGAATTAAGATTGGAAAATAAATGTAATGGATAGAATCTGGGATAGACAATTCTTTGTAGTTGGATGTCATTGACCTTTGTTTTGTGTTGATGGAAAAATCGATTGACCTCGCAGAACCGACAAAAGTCGAACGCTAAAAGAATAAATAAAATTACTTAGATTTCCAATCAGTAGTTATTCAAAGTGTAATTTTGTCAAGAATTTCTTTTCAGTTTGTTTTGTCAATGCTTATTAAACATGTACAATATTGTAACATGCTTTACCATTAATTTATACTTATAGAGGATAGTTAACAGTCTTCATTTTGACACATGTCCAGGTTGATTTGTTATAAACTACAATGAGTAATTGTTTGACTGTGTTATCAGTTTAAGGTTGGCTCAGACCCCCCACCCCTCCCGTATCCATATGTTGCCTTAAATACATATGACATATGACATTTAGCCCATGTGATACACTGCCAGTAAAATTTCCAATGATGAATAAGTCCATGGCCTGGTTATGTAATATAGGTGACATTTCATGAAACTGAAAGTCTATTTATAGATCAGGTATTTTCATTATTATGTAGGTGCCTAATTTTTTTCTTCCTCTTACATGTCAAAATATCTTTAAGTTTTGTAGTTTTGTAGTTTTACTTTAGGCTTATCAGCAGATAATAGAGAGTTAAAGTACCAAGTTTGCATTGTCAATGGTCAGCACTTAAATGCAAACTTAACTTTACATACTCATTTAGTAAATTGTTCAGTATAGCAAAGACACCTGCAGCTCTGGATTTAATTAAAGATTGTTTCTACAATAAGAAAGTACAAATAAATTATTTTCTATATGGCTTGTATATAAAGATTTAAAAAAATAGGTTTAAACCTGTCTGTTAAAGTATATTTTAATAGAGATGAAAGCTGAAGAAACTGATCTGTATCAAATTTATTGCGAACACGTAAAATGTTTCTATACAATCAAAGGTATGTAATCAAGGTTAAAAAACCTGTTCATAGTGAAGTTGCACATGACAGTAGACAGCTGGGTTCCTGTTACATACCCATATGGTTAACAAGTAGGTGTAGTTAACTGATTTGTTTCAAGTTTGTCCTTGTATTCAATCCTAGTATCAGTTGACATTCAGGGCTATATATCCTTATTGTGTTGAGGCACCGTAAAAACCCAAATAACATGTCAACAGTTAGTGCTTGGTTTCACATTTCAACACTGTTATGGTACATGTTGTGCAGCAGTGCATGTATATACCTATATCCCCTGTACAGTTTAATTCCCCTAGTGTATTGTGTGGAGAATTAATTGTTTGCTTGTCTATTATTGGTAATGTTAACTGTTAAAAGTTGAACCTATTGTGTAAATATTCCCTGACTATGAGGTCACTGGTTGAGTGCTCTAAAACAGTCTCAAGTTTAATTCACCAATCTATAGACATAGGTAAACATTGCCAGTATTTGGTATGTAAATAAGTATTGCCTGAAATGTTAATGCAAGTCGGCTTTTATCAGCTCTTTATAACCATAGTGAGAACTTGAGCAGATTGTTCATTGATGGTCGGAAATTTATAGGCAAATAATTTACATATTGATTAAGCTGAGGAGAAAAAATGAGATTACAATAGCCCACTCCGAGGTTGACTGATGGTAAATAGAAAGCTTCAAACTACATAAATCTTTGACATTTTGTAGCAATATGTTCAGATACTCGATAGGGCATATAATGAAGTAGAAAAGGATAAACGTAATGCAACAGAAGAACATAGAGAATTGTGTGAAAAATAAGAATTTAAAAAAGCATCAGAAACTTCATCAGTGGTCGAAGAATTTGACACTAACTGTGGGGGTTTCTTTTCAACTTTAACCTATGAATTTGAAAGGCCCCAACTTGAATAGTTTTACTGCACTTAAACTCTGGCGTGCACTATCTACTGGTATCTATACATAACTGGGTACATGTATGCAGAAAGTGTTCACTATGCACGCTAATACAGGAATATAAAATATTTTGTACTGATTTTTTCATTTAGATGTGGGCAAACCTGATTGTACCTTTAAATGCTGTAATTGAGAGTAAATCAATATTTAAACAATGATCTGCATAATCTTGTTTATAATGACAAACAAATTTAGTACTTGATATTGTAATTAGATATTAAATTATCTAATGCAAGATACATAGATTATCTATGAAAGGTTTGCAGAAAAATGAAAAGATTTAACTTAAAACAATTTGGTTGATTATAAACTGCACTTTTCTAATACTGTAGTCTGAATCTTGAGAAGCACTGTACAGTGATTGGTCTGTTTATTCAAGTTGTATTCTCAGTAAATGCTTATAACTCTGTTGTAAGAACATACATTTCACAAATAGTAAAATCATAATCCATTAGAGATGGCAATGGCCTTTTAATGATACAGTCTTGATATAGCTCAGTTAAACCCAACTACATCTTTATTGTATGTCCTTCCCATATGATTTTCTAAACTTTCTATACATGCAATTTTCAAAACATAGACTTATATATACTGGCCTAAATCAAGGGTTACTCACCCAATTTTATTACTTTGGGCTGTACATATTGAACCTCTCATAAGTGATTATACTGTAAACAATGGCGCGTTATGAATCTGAATATGTTGAAGCAGTCATGTGATATACTGAAATATTAATCAAGTATGTTGTAAAACCAGTCCTGAGGTATAAATCAAGAGTTGACTTATAAACAATAGGTACAGAGAGATCTGTTGTATACACCTTGCTAGATTCCTAGTACATGTGAAAGGTTTCTCGAAAATGAGGAAAGTTGATCAGTATGTCGCTGTAAGTTTGTTTCTCAGCAAATATGAAATAAAAGTTAGTCAATTAAACTGCCAAGGAGTGAGCATGAGCGAGTTATATATCTGTTTACTTATATCACATGGTCCTTAAAAATGTCTTACCCTTCCCACTATATAGGGACACTTTATTGTATGCACTTTCAAATTGTGACTTTTATTAAGAGGTTACTGAAAAAATAATAGAGACTCTTCACTTAAATCTAGCCATACTGTTTAGCCTTGTAAGAAAGTTTAATTATTTTCTTCCAGATTAGTTAAAATAAAGTTGATATAGACATGCATGTTGGTTTAAACATTTTCAGAGATATTTAATACTATCTAAGTACCTGCATGCATGTCAAAGAGCATTTGTTCTTATAGATTGTATCAACAAATCCATTAAAGCCCCAATCCTCTTTAAATTCACTTAAACCCATGATACTAAAAAAATACTATACAGACAGATATAATATTGTTACCAAGACAACTGAATCCTCTTAACCAATCAATAACGCGCCTTTACCTTAACATCCACACAGGTAAAACATTGTCATCCAGTAAATTACCAAGTAGTAGTGTGTCTTTAATAGGAATTATCAGAGTGTCAGATTGGTGGGTACATGTACATACGTGTTGAGCTTATATATGTATACACGTGTATAATAAATATTTGACAGTATTTACTGATGGGGTCTTATTTAACATTTAAGTCAATCTTCCATAAGGCCCTTGAATATATTTGTCTTATGTTAATTGCGATCTTTTTCTTAACTTGTGATGTTATGTTAAGGTCATGTTTTTGAGATATATGTACTCCTGTGTAAATCTTTGTTTGCCACCTTCTTTGGGTTAAGGTTTAATTAATATTATTATCATTATATGCTGTTAATATTGGCTCATGTAGTAACCCAGATGGGGATTTATTATTTTAAGATACATACTTTACATTAGATCTGTTCTTTCTGATTTCAGCTGGAGGCAAAGGAGAAGTAGTGAAATTGTTGTAGATAGTAAAGAGAAAGTGATTCTACAACGAAATATCAGAAACAGCAGCGAGTGAACGTGATAACTGCTGACATGGTGACCTTGTTTTCAAAACTGACTCATATTTTCTGTAACTCTCAGAACATAAATCACTTTATCACCATGATGTTTGACTACAAGAGTACTATTGTATGATTTCACAATAGCAAGCGTATCAATGTATTTAAAGAGGAGTTTATCAATAATACAAATTTAAATCAACATTTTATGGTCCAAGTTTCTATTGGTAAAAAGCCAGTTGTATGCAATAAAATCTTGTAGCACACTGCATGTCTGGGAAATACTATTGGGTATTCCCTACAGTAAGCAAGTAGGTCTGTAGCACACACATCAAGAACAGCTGGTGGGATTTACCTGTATTATATGTGTAGGTTACTACGGTACACCTGATAATGTTACTAAACAACTTGTTATGGGGGGGTTTTCAATTTATTTAACTTAATATTATTAGTAAAATAGTTTTCTCATGTATTTATAATTATCTTCAATACACTTATACTTATATTGTGATTAAAGAAAAAATACATGAATAGTCAAATGAAATAAAAGCTCATTTGTAGACTACATGTCTATCAACACAAAATGTATATAACCTCTTATTTTAAACAAGTATTTTAATGAAGTTACATAGAAAATAAATTTATATTGATTTACCAATTATTTATGTGGAAATATGTATAACTTATTAGAATCTGAGCGTGCACAATCAAAAACACTTTATCCTAATTTGTTAGATGTAATAACTGTGATAGTATGATTGTAAAATACCATTTTATGCCTGAATCCTCTAGAAGTGTTTAAGCTATAAGAACAATAATCACCATTAACTTGATATCCAAGTTTACCATCTCTATAGCTTGTGATTTCTAGTGGACACAACATAACACAAATAAACAACTCACAAGAATGAAATAATAAAAGCTTTTACAGTAGTGTACCATAAATTAAGAACTAAATAGGCTTTAGTAATTTTTGAGAATTGGCATGTACATTAATGTTGTTGTTTTTGTATATTTACATTGTGTATAGTGTGGATTAAACCTGTATGTCTCCCTCCTTTGTTCATAATGTATTTGATTATTTTGTAAATTAAGAGAGACTGCCTGAAAAAAAAGACACACACATATATTAGAATAGGTATTCAATGCTGATGCTATGGGAGAAAGTATAATGGATTCAATTTTCACAATGGTATATTTAGTTTATTGCTGTGTTGCATTAGTCAACAATCAATGTAAAAGATCAAAAGAATTCTATAAAATCAAATGACCGCATGTTGTATACTTACGCCCTTTTAAAGTTTGGACATGTTAACATTTCTACAATCAGTGTTTAACTTTGTGATATTAGTAAGCTTACTTTATCAGTTTTGTTATTTATATTTCCTACACAATAGTTTACTGGATTTTCTTTAATAGTTTTCCATAGTTGTGATAGTAAAAGTTCCGTCCATGTTACTGACTATTTTATTTTTGCTCTCTCTTGTACCCTTTAATGACATTTGGTTTGTCCAAGTAAATTCTGGAAAGCGAAGATTTATTTTGTTTAACCAACTTATTCTCTTGTTGATTTCACAATTGTCACTGATGTATACATGTATAAGTTTTTGACCATTCCTCTGTCTTGTTTATTCATCTGTTTATCTCTGCAATTCTGTTAAACCTTTTACACATTGTGATATTTGACCGCTATACAACTACTATACATACTTATCTATGCATGTTGTTGATGATTTAGTTCACATGTAGATACTGTTTACTCTCGTGGTTTTGTAAGCCTAGTGATAATTACCCACAAAAATGTGATATTTAGAAAAATAAGAAATTTTGGAAAATTATATTCTAGAATTCCATTTTATAAAAGTTAATATCAAATCTTAAACAACAACAGTACAATTCCATAAAGTTGTTGGTCATTTCTTTCTTCATTTGAAATACTTTGGGCTGTCAATGAGTCAAAGAAACAATATTTAGGTTGAGTGTTTTCATATTTCTTTCTTAAAACAAGTTTACATGTATACGCATTCTTTCATTGTTGTGATATAAGCTAGCATTTTGAAGCATTTTATCTTTAAAACATCTTTGGAATCTTTATGGATTTATTATATTATTTACAGTTTAGATGGACTTGTTTTCAAGATTGTTTTGTACACAGCAGGCCTGTGATTGTAGCAAATATTTTATATTTTTTTCTTGTTTTAAAAATTAAAATCAAAATTAACACCATTTCTTCTCTGTTGTGTTTTAGTGAGCATACAGCATAACATGCATAGCGAAAGGGCTATAACAACAGATTAACATGTTCACGAACAAACGCACGCACACAATAACAATCGTAAAATACAAGTATACACTGTACATAAGTTTTAGAAAAGTACATGCTGGTACACAAAAACGAGACTGCTCGAAGTGTAAACATTGCCTTGGATAAATGATTTAGGTAACCAAAAGCACCCATAACCATATAAGCCTACCTGTCAGTATTACTGGGTCATTTCTTCTAGAACATTCTCGTACTTGAATACAAAAAAGAATTAAAACAAACATGTCTCGTTGTACTGAAAATATAAAAAAAGCAAATAATACAATACTGATCAATAATGACAAAGTAGATCTACATGTGTGTAACTTTCTCAGCTGTATTGAAACAAACACATGAGAAGCATACGTGCAGATCTAGTATATATGACCAATAAATATATATTCCCGTATTACCCGCACCAACTACTTACAATAACAAGTAGAATATATCGGCCTCGATTTTCTGACACCAATATCATGAGCTCCAGCGTGCACGTTGTTTAACATATTCTTGGTTTTCCAGCTAACATATATCGGCTAGACAATATCCATTGAACGCTAGTTCTATACTGGGAATCCGAGAGTTTTCAGAAAACTTGGCAGCACAACGTACAGGTATTTCCTCAGTCTAAAAATAGGAATGCGCGATAGGTATTTACTATATACACGTACTTTCGTTATTTAACAAACTATATAAACGCACATTCGAGGCCAATATGTATTACTTGAAATCTTATTCGAAAAAGAAGAGTTATATTAAATGAGAAAAAGGACGAAGTTTTAAAATATAACAAAAAGCAAACATGTTCGCTATAATACAGTGCATACCTTTTGCGTTAGCCACAACTTTATTCTACAAGAAGAACTTAAATAAGCTTCATCTTCCAATGGTGATGTTGTGTATTTTGATTGGACTATGTACACACCTTTTGATTGAAGGAGAGTTTACGCTCACAGTTACATCTGCCGCCGTCACATATGCTTTATATTGTGCGTATGGCATTGACCACGGGTGGTTAAAAAGCGCCGCAAAGCTGGACATATTCATTGCGTTCTTTCTGGCCATAATCGAAGTCAAATTTGATATATCTCAAAATGGCGTTGAACAATTTACCAGTATGATGTCTCCAATCGTAGTAAACAAAACTCAGTTCTTCCATCAGTGGTGCTATGAAGATATCTGCGAGTACAACAAGACACAAGTACTCAGACAAGAAGAGGTCCACGGTATAGCGCTTACTCTCTGGAGCTATATTACATCATCACGAGGTATTTCTACCATTGTGTCGCTACTTTCTGGACTTTGTCGTCTGCTTCCACAATGGCACGTGTTGAGGATAGTCCTAATTGCGCTGCCACAATTTATTCGACATCCGGTTTCCCTAAAAGCAAAACTACAGGGGTTGCGCAGCAAACTTGGACCAATGTATGTTTTATTCATCGCAAGTTACACCTGGGAACTATTTCAACAACGCCAAACTGAGCACGTGTTCAGAGTTGTTGCCTGGATTGTCATTGCAATAGGATCTGCGTTTGCCGGAGTGTTGACCAGACCTGACAATGCTACCATGTGTGAAATATTTGGATTACCGTCTTCGTACAGATGTAGGAAACTTTGTCACAAGATATCAATGATAGGTTCATTCGTCTGCGTTTTGGTGTTAACTATTTGCTGACATATGTATGCACTTGTAAATTAATTTATTGTTGTCTATAATTATTATATATTAACACTCTAAACGAAATATAGAAAATCAAGTCGGTGCCATGTTTATAACTAGTATTACCAATGTTATATTATGTATTCTAGTATAACTAAAGAACGTAAAGCCATATTTGTTTACATGTATGTCGTAATAAGTGTGTCAATTACCATCTACTGTAAATTATTTGTAATGCATTTATATGAAGCGTTATTATTGTTGATTTTAAGTATTTCACATAATTTAAACTGTTAAACAGATATATTTCAAGTGCCATTATTTCTAAATGTTGTATGCTTTTTTCAAATAGAATATCATTGATTACTGAAGTAAATAAGGTGCTGTTCATATTTCTATTGTTCATATCTCTTATATATGCACCTTAAAAGTTTCACATATCACAGTACAAGTTATTCAATAATTATTAATTACTATGCAGGTTATATTCGTTGATGAAGGGTTGATGAAGGGTTGCATATATCAAGTTATCAACCGTTTCTGTTTTACTATGTTGACAAACAAATGTTCTATATATCGTGATAACAAATACAACCTTTCGTTAAGCTATGTACAGTGTATTATACATATTTATATATCTGCATTTAGCTATGTATTTTGTTTGTTGAAAGCCACTGTGACAGTTTGTTAGATATCATTCAGCCTTGACACTGTTAGTTGGCACAATGACATCACATTACGCTATGTTTGTATATAATATAGTGGGTATTTTTCGAAAATGGAATGAGTGCATTTCTAGTAAACGATGAGAATAATCTGGTTGTTTGTTTCGTTTATCTTAATCGATGTCGTGTACATATATGTTGTAAAATGTGTTTTGTGAAATGTACGAGCAAATGTACACTTATCTGCAATTAATATGTCATTAATTCATTTTTTAAAACAGCGTGCAATTACATTATGTTTATATAAAGATTTATATGGTTAAGACATTGTAACCATATTGGAAGAGTACATACTTTATATACCAACTTGTCTATAAGTACATGTGCTCCAATATTGTTATTTTTTGTTGAAAAAGCTGATATGTCATATGTGTGAATGTTTCAGTACAATTTAGAATTTACAAGCGTGCATGCTATGTCTATAGTTTGTCATGTACATGTATGTGTAAACGATACTGGTCTGTTTTATAATAAGCCCTTACATTTCAAGAACGTTAAATGTGATATCCGCGGATGATGTAAATATGTAAACAGTCCTGTAGTAGCCTGGAGGATATATACATGTATTTGTTAAATTGATTCGTAATTGTGTTTACACGTGTTGATATTCAAGATATGCAGTTTATATATTTTTTTATTTTGTGACTCTTTATTGTTTAATAAAAAACAGAAATACTGAAAGCCTCTGTGTGTGTATTTATTTCTTTATGTAAAGCACCATCCGCTAGAACAAACACAATCAACGTATCAGAACTCAAACACTCGAGAATCGCTTTATCCATATCACGTGACAACCAATACGTTGATACTTGGACCTTGGTGGACCTGAACACGTATTATCAATCATGTGTGTAATGTATTTTAGTTTAGACTAAATTTAATGAACTTCAAGAATGATACACGTTCAATGCAGTTCATTTTCCGATGACCACTTTCGTTGTGGCCTTTAACTAAGAAGACAAATGACTTCAGATGTGTCAAGTGTAATTGAGCATCGTGCATTTTCAAAGTGTCCCATCAGCATCATCATCGGTATATCTAATAAGACTGAATCCATGTTGTCCCAAATTTATATTGGTAGTGTGTTACATGTTGTCTTCGCTAGCACCAAGCATGCTTTTGGACAGTGTGTTACATGTTGTCTCCGCTAGCACCAAGCATGCTTTTGGACAGTGTGTTACATATTGTCTCCGCTAGCACCAAGCATGCTTTTGG
>ENA-OREC01001572-OREC01001572.1-marine-metagenome-genome-assembly--contig:-NODE-1572-length-11703-cov-13.509978_pt1 | contig 11703 bp, 11 predicted proteins | sample MGYA00248626_ERZ508543 | MGnify/ENA primary metagenome ERZ508543 (study PRJEB26211, sample SAMN05518279) | marine metagenome | isolation source: Puget Sound, Washington, USA | host: Bankia setacea... | reverse complement strand
TGATGTTATATTTAAGCTTTAAATTTGTGCGTAAGTTTAAGTTTTGCGTAAGTCCTTTAGTAAAACGATACCCAGGTGTATATCCAAAATCTTTATTAATGATTTGTTTGGCCTTTTTCGTTTAAACTTTGTCAGTGTCATATATTCAACTACTTAATCCATTTGCAGCGAGTCACCAAGCGTCCAGTTTTGATATTGCCGTATGTGGTATAGTTCAGCCTAACACAGACAGCCTAAGCTCTGAGACACTAGCAGAGATCTGTAGAGTATTAAGACCAGATGGACATATATATATGGGTCACATCATCATTGGAGCTTCAAGTGATGAGAATAAAGAATCAGCTACACAACAGATTACTTCAGCTTTGAAATTGTCGGGCTATGTAAATATTCAAGAGGTAAACCATTGTTTAACCTTGACCTGTAAAGTCTCATAATGCAGGATTTCATTTACTAAATATGCTTGGTTAATTTTCCTGTTAGCTCATGGTGCTTAGGGAGAACTTTTAGGATCTTTGGATGTCTGATGTGTGTTTGTTATTCACAGATGGTTTCCAGTGACATTCCAAGGCTCACTCTGTTATCCTTGAGCAAGAAACTTTACCTCATTGCTCAGTACTGGTTTGTTCCAAGCAACAGATTCAAACATGATTTATATCAGCAGATTTGCTTGTTTCACCTATAAACTAAAATTAATTTGTATAAACTAAAATAATGATTCTTCTAAGGTTGCAAAAGACACTCAACTTTAACTGGTCTGAAAAAGTTTTATTGTTCTTTACCTACTATGAAATTGCCAATATTTGTTTAATGTACCGACTAATTGTTATCAGTCTTCACTTGGCGTAAAGACGGGCATACTTGTCTATGGTGTAGACTGAATACAATGTAATCAGGATTCTTTAAAAAAAAGTCTAACAATGCATATATATCGCCAGTTTATTACACAAGTTCTCCCACATACATCTTTGTACCATCTTGTATAATTTCAGCCAGTACCTATATCTCTCTCAGATGATACTAAAAATAGCCTGATACAAGAGCTCAAGTCACATGACATCTGCTGTCTACAGTTTACTGCAAATAAACCAAGTTATGAAGTAGGGTCTGCTACACAGTTGAAACTATCATTTGGTGCAAAGAAAACAGGTAAGAATAGAATTTAAATGTTTGTTAAAACAGTATAATAGTAAATGCCAGATTAATTATTTCATTCCATGCTCTATAAATTTCGCTGGATTGGACAGATGTTAAAATGAATCCTGATGGAAAAAAACATGTACAATATTGGTCACCCAAGAAAGAGAACTCTGCATTAATTGCTGGGTTACAATATTTTTCTTTTGTCTCCCTTTATTTAATTTCTTTTAACATCATTTCTACCATTTTTAATGATCAATTGTTCAGGTTTTCAATGTAAACTGCAGGGTTGTCTAGAGTTAGAACATAGCTGCAGGACGAGTGGATATTTTGAAATCTGTAGCGCATCTTTCTTATTTTTTACCATTATAATGTAATAAGCAGGATGAGTAATGATACTGTATTGACAATTTTTGTGCCATTGTCTTTTAATTGCATTTTTCGGTTTATGGCATGATTAAACTCCCCTTTGCTCCTTACTCTAAGCAATAGATAGTAAAGCTGTAGAATTATTGCCAACAGTAGGTACACAATTAGGAGCGACATGACTGCTGTCAATATATCATGTTGGTATTTTAATTATTCTGAAATGTGAATTGAAGTGTTAGAATGATCCGTTCTTATAGTCTGATCAGTATAAGCGATGTTAATAAGGAGAAAAACCGGCGAGAGTTTGGTTTGTACATAAACACTATCCATTTATACTCACCATTATGCAAAGTGTACCGCAAAATCTACCTTTTTTCTGGAGGTGTCCAGAAAATTGGGTATTGTGATTGTTTTTATTATATTTATTTTCTAAACTGTTCAATGTCTACAGTTAGCATGTGTAACTGTTATGTTTATAAAGGTGAGAGTAAGCCAGCAGAAGACAGTGCTCAGGTGTGGAAACTCTCAGCTATGGACATGGGAGACGATGGTATAGACCTAATGGACGATGATGAACTATTGGATGCTGAAGATTTGAAGAAACCAGACCCAAACTCATTGAAAGGTAGGTTTGATAAATATATACTCTCTATAAGAACCTGGACCTGTTTGTGTGATGAAGGTAAAATGCAAAATTGTTCTATCTGCTTCTTTAATCAATAGCACTTAGAGCCATCTTCAGCATTAAACCCTCAAATTGTGTACAATAGCCAGATAAAGATTATTGTGAAAATGGCCGACTACAAACAGAGGGACATTTCCTATATAGTTTAGGTAGCTATGATGACTTCAGATGCGTGGTTACCTTATCCTTTACTGTAGAAGTTCTCAGACTCTGAAAAGTATGGAGAGAAAATGTTAAGTATTATCTTTATAAGTACTGGAGATAATATTGTAGAGAAAAAACTAGACTGCAATCATAGGGACATTTCTTTTTATAGTATTGAGCTTGTGAGTATACATGCACAGTAGTGGTCACATTTACTGGAGGGGTTTAACAGGTTATCTAGACGGTTAAGGCCTGAATAAATAAGGTCACCAGAGAGACATTTTAGTATGTTTAAAGTTAGAATTGTCAAAACATCTAATTGATATACTGTTTCTAGTTTTCTTTGTCATGGTTACTAGTTATAGGAAAGCTGTACTCCCTATGTCACTGTTTTTCAACGGCACCAAGTTTTAAACACTTCAACTAGGCACACTATAAATGGGTTGCTACTGGATTATGTGCACACTATACAAAATGTAGCAGATTTGTAGATGTTCTTGTTCATTTTTATGTCAGCTGATTGTGGGGTAGCCGGTGAGAAGAAGAAGAAGGCGTGTAAGAACTGTACATGTGGACTAGCTGAGGAACTGGACACTGAAGCAAGTCAAACAAAGCCAAAAACTGTCACCTCTTCTTGTGGAAGCGTAAGTATACTTAATGTCTAATCTGTTTTTTCCCCCCAATCAGAGAAACGTGTTGTTTTTGAAAATTTAAATGTGTATTTCATGAAGACAGCTAAGATGACGATGGATGACGATGTATGGAATAATTGCTTTGTCTGTCCAAAAATAGATTAGACGCTAAGATGCTCAGAGTACATTTGTTCAGTTTCTCCACTATTAAGACACCACAGACTCTCAATGTGCTCGCGCCCTTCTGCATCTTGATATCGTGAAGAAACTGATAAATGTACTTTAACTATTACATGGGACATGGGAATGAAGCTGTTCAGACATAGTCATGTTGTACTTAATGTTAAAACTTGCAGTAAAACATCTAAGATTTGAAAATGAGGGGCGAGGGATTTCACATGAACTCATCGGTTGGATCAATTTTTCTTCTTTTGTATATCTCCCCCCTCCCCCAATGTCAAGTTGTCAACCCTGTCTGAATTAACATAAAAGGGGATAGGATCTCAAATAACCTGTACTAGATACACCCCTGCAGATATAATACATAATTAACACATATGTCTTAGGTTATTACATAGAAGTACATTATTTAACACTGAAACTGAGAAGATGAATTTGCTTGTTTTAACTTCACTGAAAAAACTGGGTTTAACATTCATACTATCATAGATCTATAGATTGTTTAGCAACTTCTCTTTCTTCACTATAGACTCAGATATACAAGTTGCTTTCAATTGACTATTTGGATATGTGTTACAAGTTAAAAAGTATCACCCCCTAGGCCAAGTATTTAGGCCTAAAAAAAGCAGCTTGTTATGGCTGTATGGGTACATTTCCGTTTTGCTTGTTAAGTGAATTTGTACAAAATGTACACTGAAATTAAAATGTACATTGTCGAACAATTTTACGGAAACAAAACAACAACAAATGAACCAATTCATTTGATTTATAAATGTTTTGTGTGTACATATACTGAATTAAATGGCTGTGTGCTAGAAAGTAACCTCAAGCAGGGGTGGGGGATATCATAGTTCTATATAAGTTTTACAGGGTCATAAAATAGATTTGATAAATATGAGCAGAGGCAGATCCACCTATCCCATGTGTATGATACTAGTCCTAGTTTAGTCTGTACGATAAAACATAAACTGTAGATAAATATAGTCACACAATTGACCTAGTTTTTCCCACTGTATATGAATATTCAATCTTCACATTTTGGTACCACGATATGTATAGGCAACACTGAATAAGGCTTGTTTAACAGTTTAAACTCCCCTAATGATAACATGATACCCGAACTATGTGAACTCTCATCTATCATCAATTAGGGTTAGGTTTCTGATTTATATGTTATGTTCTCATTAATATGTCAACGTATAGAATCAATTAGCCAAGATATTTAATTTCAATACTAGAATAGAGTACTAGAATGTTCGTTACTTTACAACTAATATCTCTTTGCACTCAAAATCTGCCAGTTTGAACTCAGCTTGTATGAAGTAAAGTTAAGTTATTGTAATTTTGCCATAAAATGCTTTGCTATCATTGTTGTAGGTATTCATTGGTTATATAGTCTATAACCTGTTAAGCAGAGCTGTAAAATGTTATGTTGAACACGGATAAAAGTTTCACAAGCTTGTATATGTGTCACATGCTCTGGTCATGAATATTCAAGCAGGACAAGAACAATATTAAAATCTCTTCACACATTGCTTATATTAGAGTATGGTAAAAACAAGAAAAAAATCATGCACAAAAACCACTTGTCCTGCATCAAAAACCACTTGCCATGCATCAAAACCCTATTGTCCTGCATTAAAAACCTTTTTGTCCTGCATCAAAAACCACTTGTCCTGCATCAAAAATCACTTGTCCTGCATCAAAAACCTATTGTCCTGCATCAAAAACACATCCTGCATCAAAAACCTATTGTCCTGCATCGAAAACACATCCTGCATCAAAAACCACTTGTCCTGCATCAAAAACACATCCTGCATCAAAAACAACTTGTCCTGCATCACAAACCTATTGGCCTGCATCAAAAACCACTTGTCCTGCATCAAAAACACTTGTCCTGCATCAAAAACAGTTTGTCAGGCATCAAAAACCTATTGTCCTGCATCAAAAACACATCCTGAATCAAAAACCACTTGTCCTGCATCAAAACCCTATTGTCCTGCATCAAAAACCTATTGGCCTGCATCAAAAACCACTTGTCATGCATCAAAAACCACTTATCAGGACTATAGGGTGAGTGTGTGCTGTGTCAATCCACCATTATAAAGACCAATATCCAGCAGTACATTCTTTATGATTTCAGTGTTACCTGGGAGATGCATTCCGATGTTCCACGTGTCCATATCTCGGCATGCCAGCATTCAAACCTGGTGAAAAGATAGCTTTATCTGACCGACAACTCAAGGCAGACAGATAATATAAACCCTAGTTGCTTTTATGATGTGTTTTGTGTATTGAATAAGTGTTAATCAAAGATATTGTAAATTTAATAAGCTTGGAAATATATGTTGGAGCTTTCTATGATTTGTAAAGAACTTGTATTTAGAGAAATAGACATCAGCGTACGTTTTTGCCAGAAAGTTTTGTTAATGTGTGTAATCCTGACAACTTGTACCTGATACAACGAAATTACAGGTTTTTTGTCTGGAACATATATACCGGTACATTTATTCAGCTATTTTGATACTTTGTATACTCTTACATGATTGTCAAAAGCAGTTTAAATTGAGTGTGAGTGAACAGTTTCAACATGTGGAAGTAAAGTACACGTATACTGGAATATATTTAGTTTTACTTTTTTATTTGCATTCGACACAAAGTTGAAGATTTAGATACTAGCATAGACTAGGCCCTGATTCCACAAAGAAACTTTAAGTCAATGCTACTCTGACATGTTATGTTTGGTCTGTTATTTTGTCTAAGCTGAGCAAATGCATAAGACACTTTGTGAAATCGAGACTTCTCAAAGTTCTCAAGTGAGCCTGTTATCAGACTTAAGCACAATAGTGGACTCAGTACTCAGTATTGACTTAAGTTTGTTTGTGATATCGGGACCTGTACTTGGTTACATATACCATCGTTTAAATCTACCCAAGAATTACCCAGAGTACTTATTTACCTCAGCTGCTTATGACTCATTGGTTCAAGTCCTGTTCAACATAATTAATGTGATTGTCTACATTTTAAATTTGTAAAACGTACATTCATTAGATTTTTTTGAAATATAATTCACAGTTTTTGAAAACTATAATTTCAGATGATTCAGTGATTAGTTTAAACCTGTTGAAGATATTGATGAAATAAAAAAATGTTATTGTCACTGATATAGCCTTTTTATTGAACTTTTGGGAAATTGTGTGTTGATTGAACTTCACAAAATGATGTATTGATGAATATTGGCTATTTTACAGTAATAGTTCATGGTTCAGTGATTAACAGCAATAAAGCATGTGAAGCTTGACTTGTAAGGGTGCATTCTTTGAGATGTATTTACAAATCCTCAATGAGTAAAATGCACTGGACTAGTTTACCCTTGTAAGAACTTGAATTCAAAACATAACTTTCATGTGGCAATTGTAGTGTTAAATATTTAATGTGAATGGAGTGATGTAATGTTTTACCAGTCCTTTAAACAAACCTTTTACTTGTTATACTTCAATAGTTGATATATAGGTTGTTAAATAATTATAGAGAATCAATAACTATGTACTAGCAGTTGTTTATTGAAGGCTATTTGTTTGTACTAAGGATATTGAGTGAAACCGAACCTGACATTTCAAGAAATTATAAAGAATTATACGTACAAATGATCACAGGTGGACAAATAGTTGTTTATTGAGAATTTCTAAACGATCAACAACTTCAGTACTTAATCTTTCTGTGATGTAAGTACTTTGAACTGTGTCTGTTATATTTTCTTATGTACAAATGATCACAGGTGAAACAACAACAACAAAGAAAAAACCCAACTTCAATATATGTCTGTAATAAAAGTACTTTGAACTTTTCTGTAATATCATTATGCTTCTAGACATTTTATTAACGGTAGATAATAAGCAGGTACTGGCACACACACATAATTACCAGTCGTCATAAAACCCGTACAGATACCTACATGCAAGTGTCAATGTGTGATTTGTTTACAAGATAAGAACTAATTACAAAAGTCTACTGACCAGCCATGACACCATTACACTATACCTCCGATTATTAAAAAAACTGTCTGTGTTACAATGGTTCAAGGTGAAGAAAGAGGCCGCCTACTTAAACGATTTTCTAATTTGCCACCTAGTTTTTGTTTATATTTTAGGAAAAGTATCCGGAAAAAATACAAATAACCAAATACAAGTTTAATACAATTTATTCCTAACATATAAAACAAAACTTCATTGAAATTCGATCACAGGAACAAACATAAACTAAAGGGTTTGCATATACACCCTTAAAACAAAAACTGCAAAATCAAATAACGTATTTAGTTTTGTTTTAATACTTTGTACACCCACCTGATGTCGCATCTACAGCAAGGTACCGTGTACACATTGATAAAATGTGTCTTTGAATGTACTGTTGTGGAATGACCGCAAACATCTGATGAATAACACGCGTGTGCTTCCTGCGATTTAGTTGCAGCGGCTCAGCACAGTGCACGAACCTTGCGTTCCAATAGGTCCAACAAGTGGTCGATAGGATTTAAATCTAGACTTTTTGCAGACTTTCTGCGTTTGTTTGCATGTTGTTTGCTACATTTATTACAAGTCACCAGTAGTGTGTTTCTAGCCGCGTGACATGATGCGTACAATCCCCTGCCAACATCATACAGATATTGAAGAAGAACCGACCGAATGATATCATTCGGATACCTCATCGCAGTTATGTTTCCTTGAATGGTTACACTTCGTGTGCATGAAAACGCTTGAGCGCGTTCAGTTATGCTTATTTTCGCCAAATTTAATGTTTTTCTTAAAAGACAATCACCTACCAGATTCGACAACTAACTTGCCGTGCACGAGGATCCCGAGCACATAACCTATTTTCGCACCTACCGTTCCGCATGGGGACGTTTTTTCTTTCCGTTAATCAATATATTGGTTTGTACAATACAACGTCACCAACCTTTAGTTGCATTGATTAAATATGGCGCATACTATCATATTTTATATAGTGGCCAATTAGAAATTCGTTTAAGTGTATATACACATTAAACTCTAGTTTACTACACTGTATCAGGAAGTATAACATTCCTAAATCAAGCTTTACATCTGTCACATAATGCCTGATTTTGTAGATTAAATTTATTTCCGTATTACTATAGAAATTACAGTCTTCTGTCTCTGTTAGATGACTACATGGAAACTCACCGATAAGTTTTACCATTTACTTCCTTTTACTTCTGCTTAATTTGAATACTACTAATAAAAGTAACTGTTATATTTTACATTGATATTCAGTAATTAATCATCACATCATTGACTCTTCTTTATAACTGTGTCAGGAAGTTGTGTTCTTATGCATAACATTCTTGTATATTTTTTGCAAAAAAACCCATTGTATGTTTATACAATGAACTTTAGAAACTTTTGTTCTTATTCAAAAGGCTTAAGTTTATTTCACAAATAGTGGTCAACTGGAAGATCTCTTATCAATGGTTAAATACTTTGGTGACTACCTTGACTATATTGATCCTGTTTAGAAGAACTTTAATGAAACTATCTTCACACAAAAACGTCACAGCTAATCATATGAAGAGTGAACATGGTCACATTGGTCAACAGTATGTTTATGATTCTTATATCGAAGCAAATTTGTCCAACTACATACTATGTGTTTCAAGAGGTATTTACTGGTTTATTGGTATTTACTGGTGTATTGGTATTTACTGGTTTATTGGTATTTACTGGTTTATTGGTGTTTACAGGAAATAGTAACTAAATTGAAACAGCAATTGGTTTTGACTGAGTATTTCACCATCTTTTGAGTTTTTCCTCACCTTTTATCAAACTCAAAATTATGTTTTAAAGAACTATCGTCTATCAATACTTTCTTTCTACAAGTGTAATCGGTATACACCCCGATGGTATATGGGCTTTTCCCTCGTCTGTCTGTTAGGTAAGCTAAGACACATTAATTCTCAAAAATCGAAGGTTTGTGCAGCCGGATACAACTGTACAGGATCTCATTCACTGTGTATTGACATTTGATACCTGCTTGTTGCAAATTATATAAATAAATTGTGTCAAATTGATAATACTCACCAAAATGTTCCTGAGGCTAGATCAATATGTTTATATCGCCGACACCTAGTGCATGCTTCCATTCATGATACATCCAGTACATGCATTGTATATGAGAGAAATAAAAACCTGTTGTTTTTGAAAGAAAAAGATTCGTGTACCTGTGTGCTGCCATTGCATGGGTTCCTAATTACTGTTAAAGAGCGTGAGATATAATCTGCCTCGGATCATGAATCATTCCTTTCTCTCCCAATTTTCAGAAGTTATTGGCCTCTTGCAACTAGTTTGTTTATCTTAGAATTACTTATCACATGATCTATAACGTATCTGATGTCAACACTGAGTTAAATTCGGTTGTTGAAGACGTCACTTCCTGTATGCCATGATTTTTTACGTACTTCCGTTTAAAACCAATTAATGAGACCAATTTGCCAGATGCTCAAAACGCCCATGTATTTGAATATCGTTAGTTCGAATCACGTCTGTGTTAAATTGAATGTCTAAGCGGTATGTATACTTCAATGTTAAAACGGCGCCGACAAAAATTAGAGTTTGTTTACAGGTTTTTATTTTTGGAAGCTCATTCATGAAACTACCTGTACACTTGAATGGCAGAGGAAGTGGGTTGTTAAATTAATAAGGTTATCAGCATGAATCTAGGCTTACGAAAATACACCGGTCACCTTCACTCGTACTTGTAATGTGGTAAAGATTTGGCTGATCTATACATTGACAGGTTTCATATACATTATGTTTACAGTTATTTGTATACTTGCATATGAACCCACCTAGCAAGGGATATATCATTATAAAATGGCACGTTGAAGGTTGGGATATCGTTCTAAATTAATTTAGTATACTGGGAAGCCAAACATTAAACCGCGTTTCTCCAGAATAACACAGCGACTGATTAGTTACAACTCGTATTCTAACGATATGATTTAGTCGGTCAAATACAAACATTCTTTGAATAGTTGCACGAACAAAACTATGTGTAAACATAATACTTGTACATTTCAAACCTACATAAAAATACCATGACTATAAATTATACACGTATTTCGTTCATGGCATTCCAGCGTTGTAGCAAATACGTCATAAGTTAACTCAACACTCTGCATGCAGTCAGCTGGACTTTTGAAAACAAACATACATTGAAGTATATAGCTTGCATCGTAGAGTAGCTCGTACTCTTCATTTGCACTGAACGTTCGCTGAGTCTTTCATTGATACTATATACAGGACTGGTCTGTAAACATAGAGGACCGGGGAGAGCCGTAATTAAAGTTATAGAACTTGTAGCCAAACCGTTTAGTACCATGAATTTATATGTTTGTCAATTAAATTGTTTGTTATATGAATATATGGGAAATAAAATATGTTTAAACTATAAACATACATGATTGGAACTCTCGGTATGAGTGCGTTCACCGATACAAAAATAATAAATAAAAAACGACACCTACTGAGTCTGTTGTTTTTAAATGGCACACACAACATATAAACTGTTTGGAATGAAAGGTGTGGTTGTAGATGTAAAGAAGCTAAAAGGAATCTCCGGAATGAACATAGATTATGTGAGTTTATTGATACAGAACACATTGAGTTGATCATAGATAAGTTGCTGCGCTACCTGTTGAACTAATACCCTTCAACATAGTTTTCTACCCCGTTCTCACGCGTATGTTAATGAGTACATGTATATACCGACACATGAAGTCTTTAAGTACATATAGTTCATTGAAAGAAATGTTATGAACACATGAAGAGGAAAAGGTAACGAATTCAACGAGCATTGCTGTACTAACATACTAAACATGTAGTCTTAATCTGTACCGTATGTGTAACCAATGCTACAACGCCTAAATCTCAGCAGTTTACTTAAGATATATTTATGTTAATAATCTTCTTTAAATACTTACAGGTTAGTGACTAGTGACGATCTAACACTTTGCTATGCGTATATACACTATCAGAAAATAATGGATGCGAATGACGGTGATTTAATAAAAGTGTGGACCTTTTTTAATCAAATGCAAAAATGTAAAACGAACAATCATCCTTTCTGTCACAATTGACGCTATAATAATTATCATTATTGTATATATTTTTTATCACAAAATATCGCTTTAACATGTTTGTAGCTTTAATATTGTACAGGTGATTAAAGTTGTGATTCTAATTTTGAGGTAAAAACTCCAAGAATTTAAATAATTGCTACAAATAAAACATACTCGAATTTAGAAACACGATATCGCATTTATTGCAAGCCAATATAGGCGCGTAGGCAAAGAAAGAAACTGTCATTGAACACCATGTTTGCTAAATTGTTGGTCTTTGTTATCATAATTCCAAGTGCTCTCCTAGTACATATTGTTAACTGCAAGGTAGTTGTTTCATTTGTATTAAAGTAATATTATACTCATATTTGATATTAAAGAAAATGAATGAACGTATAACAGACAGTTAATATATCAAC
>ENA-OREC01001571-OREC01001571.1-marine-metagenome-genome-assembly--contig:-NODE-1571-length-11707-cov-12.592261_pt1 | contig 11707 bp, 9 predicted proteins | sample MGYA00248626_ERZ508543 | MGnify/ENA primary metagenome ERZ508543 (study PRJEB26211, sample SAMN05518279) | marine metagenome | isolation source: Puget Sound, Washington, USA | host: Bankia setacea... | reverse complement strand
GTTCATTATGTATATTTGTTGATATATTAACTGTCTGTAATACGTTCATTCATTTTCTTTAATATCAAATATGAGTAATTTCTTTAATACTGTTGATTAACAAAGTCTCCGTTGTTATTGTAATATCCAAACAATTCAAGTTTGAGAAACTATCGCAGTATTAATCTCATTTTCTTTCGACCAAGTGCGGGGTTTTTTTGCGGGAAAATATGACGACCGCTGTTTACAAAACAAAGAAAGAATGAATGTTTTATTTGCGATGATATGACTAGATATGCCCAAGATACGTGGTAAAGAATATTCAATAATCATTTTAGGTGAATCAATTGTTTAAGCTTGTAAAAAAGCGAAATTATCACGTATGAAAGTTCGACACAATATATAGCAAAGTTTGTTTACGAGATAACAGGTTATTTCTGACATATTTAGCTATATATTTGCTTTTATACTCGTATACGGCCGCACCACTCAAATCTTTGAGTTTTGACGCTTTTTTTGGAATCGAGCTACTAGCAGACGACGCCATACTGTTTATATTGACACCGGGTAACGTTTATTTTATGTTAGTATTCATGTGGCTAACATTAGGTCAGACACAACTTATACACAAACTAATGTTTTTACCGATTTATTCATAAAACCATAGTATTTATTTTCGTAAAAATTGTTTTAATTCAAAATGCGTGAGAAATTACGAAGTCAGCGTGTTTCTAAACAAGGCGATAAAAAGAAAACCAGGTCAACTGATATCATCTCTACCTTACATTGCTTTGATTGTCGGAAGTTTCTTGTGTACTGCGTAGTAAAGTGTGGACTGCTGTAATGGGAAGTCCTTCCTTTGCAGACTTAAACTTCCATATTTCAAATTACTAACGCATATCTTGTCATGTTCTTTTAAAATCAAGAAATAAAATTCCAAAATGAGTTGCTAATGTGATTTTGTAAGAGGTCCCGTATTTACCTAAGACTTTATATTTAACACAATCTGCAACTGGAGCTACAATTCGTAGACCATTGCCATTGAATCAAAATTAAGTAGAACCCATTTGACAACCCGAAGGCTATTACATCGCTTATGAAATATAAATAATAAAAAAAAACATTTAACGGGATGAAAGGGAAAGCAAACATTGAATCCAAGAAGCCAGTCGGTATATATATCGTTTAGTTGAGAATGCATCTTCCAGTCTCATACATGATACATTGACTGTCTCTCTTATCACCTCGAACTTCATGACAGAACTGTCACACTCTTCTGGAACAAAAAAAAATTGAAACGAAATATAGAACAGTGTGTCATCCAACCCTCATTGTGTCTGGTTAACATTTGACGTGTGTATGAACAGCCCAAGGCCGACACCCGGTTTTGCCCGAGATGAACTTTGTGGGGTAACCTTTCGATGACACACAGCAACTTAAGTATCAGCAAAATCACCGACAGGTAACCGATGATAACATAATTTCTTATTATTTTAAGAAAACGAAAGTTTTTTTTAACTCTTTCTCAAATAAGTAACGAACATTTTGCTGGTTTGAAAAAAACACCGTCATTGGTCACATTCAAATGTATCAAGTGAATTCTTAAACGCCCTAGTTCGGATAAAATCCCATACGATTAACAGTATTGAACAGGCCGGTTGGCCTACATTTTGTCGTAGTCAGGGCTAGGTACTAACACCCCCACCTATACAATCAAAGCACTGTAGTATGTTGGTGGTTGTGGGGCGGGGGCGGGGCGGGTGGTCAATTATGGCATGGCTTTCAAAATCGACATTGCTATCCAATATTGATAGTGTGGCTGTTTCGTGGACCAGATGCTTGTCATGCATGGCTATAATAAACGAGAAAATCGCTGGAAGCGGTGAATGCTCCCCAAATGCGTATTGTCTATGAAAGTCAGAACACCACTTTTCACAATTCATCTTTGAGTCAAAAGTGTTCCTCATTCTAAAAATGTCTTTACTTTGGCATTCTTTTGTTAACTGTTGCTCCATCAGTGTGTTGGTATTTGTGATTTGGGAAACCCTGTTGAAAATGATCTCAGCTGTTTCCTGGAAATAAAATCAGTTTTACATGTTATCATTTCCAACAAAATAACTTTCATGAAATATATATATTTCTATTTTTTAAATGTACAATGAAAAGATTGCTCAAAGCTATTGCTGGAAATTGATATTCGGTAAAATTGTAAGGATCAAAGCTATGTAGATTATAAACGGTAAAACATTGAAAACTCAAACCCCCACGGGTCCTAAAAAAATATTCGAATAATCAGTTTGTTCGAATTTACTGGACTCAGCTGTCATCCATTGTTTACTTTTTATGTTCAGGCTTAAATTGACAGTGTAAACTTATTTAACGGCGTACACTGGTGGTGTGTGCACAATTTCAATCTACTTCATAACTTCTGTCAGTTATGAAAGTAATTTATCGAAAGAAATAATTGCATTGTATGATTTGTATCCCAATAATTCAATAAAAAAGAGAAAACAAATATATTGGAATGCATGTTTTTTTAGGGGAGGCAACTGTATCAGAATGGATATGGGTAAGGTCTTATCGAATAAAATCATCACCATTACAGACACTTGTGCAGTATGGGCAAACACGTTTTGTTGGTGTGATACAGTCTGTATTTGGTGGCTTCCTATCAGTGGTACAGTTGTTGTTTTTCTTTCCGAATTTAGTTTTGTTAATACAGTGTAAAGCTTCACCCTAGCCTAATCACGTCATTTTATTTATAAATAAAGAATAACAATCTAATATCACGAGAGTTGCGCCCCTTGATCAGTTATTTCCCTTATAGACGATATATTAAATTAAAGTTAAGGACAAGTATTCGGTTGTGTCCAAATTTCGGATGATCTTAAACTTGATCTATCTTAGCTCGATTTCAGCCATTTTAGTTGACATCGTTTGATGTGTTTAATATTTGAACACTATTTAACCCTCCCCTCAAAAATTTAAAAATAAATAAAAAGAATAAATATTAATATTTAAAAATAAATAAATAAAGAATCCCGTATTAACCAGGAAAGCCACAAAAACGTTCCCTTTGAATTTTAAACAATATCGATTTTGAAGATATAATAATATTATTACTATATAGACCCCGGTGAATCCCCGCGGTACTTGGACAGAGTCGCGCATATATGGAAATACGGAACTCACAATATACAACTATTAAATGATGTTCATAATGATTTATACATGATATCTGTTCCTTAAGATCGGCTACAACCGGTTAACTTTAACCATTGCTTTCAACTGGCATTTTCACATGCGGCGTAGAGATTTTTTTATGAACTATAGACATCTGTGACATAATACGTTTTGAAATGAGATTTTGTTGTCTGAGTCAATTCTGATTTAAAATGGATCCTCTGATATTGTTATATACAAAGCTGTCAGGTTTGAGTAACGATCGCATTGTTTATCTCAATCTTTTCGATCACGTGCTTTTTTGCGGGAAAATATGAGGATTTCTATTAAGGAAAAAAAGAAAGAATCGTTTATGTTTTAGTTGTGATAGCATTGAATATACATGAAACATACATGGTCAAAAATCAATGACCATGTGTTATGAATAGATCTTTTTATATGTATAAACAGCAAACCTATAACGTATGAATGCCGAAATCAACAATATAGTTGAGTTAAGTTCACTTGACAAAACAGACACGCGGCGATTTTTGTTCAATCGAACTTTTAGCGTATGTGGCTTTTCGTTGGGCTCCTGGTCAACTTTTCTTTTAATTGATTCAAAGTAGTTATTTTTTATGTTTGACAATTAAAAGTCAAGTAAATATATCACAGTTACCCTTTAATTGCACCTTTTGGTTTATTGATTGTTGCCGATCTTGCATTGATTTGAATTAATGATGACACAATGGCCCCTACAGAGAATGTACACTGCAGGTTCATGATATACAGCGCGCCATATAGTGGGAGATAATATACATCACGGCTATCAGTTGGTTGGACAACTGTAGGAACTTGTGTATATAAAACCGCGAATATAAAAGGACACGCCTTACATGTGGCGTAGTCCTATATAAAAAGGGAAAGCGCAAAGTAAGACATGTGGTCAGTTCAAAAAGGGCATGATGAGATTGAGAGTAAACATTGACTATGTTTAAGACCACAAACAAATGACAAGAAAGCGATGAGAAGTTTCAGAAAGCAAAAGTGTGAATTGCAAAATTCAGAAAACGGTCAAGTGAAAAGGTAGCGTTAAAGTAAGTGAGAAAGACACTTTTTGAATGATGTTAGAACTGTTTTTGGTTTGACAGAAACAGTAAAGATATAATCATTGTTAATAAGGCCAGTGATGAAAAGAACATATTGATTTAATTTACAACCGGAGCAGAGACGTTAAATTTATGTTATATCGCATAAAAAAGTGTTTCAAATATTATATATGACGTCGATATATGAGAACAGAAAGTGAAATAAAAGAATCAGAAGACCGGGAATATAGGTGATACTTAATGTATGAAAGACGTTGATAAATGAAGTGAACTATATTTAGTAACGCGAATGAGAGATATAACGAGAACAACACAGTAACACAACATACCGGGACAAACAGGGAGTAGAAGTAGTGTTTCTGTTACTACTGACAACACTACAGTGACATTCCATTACTATATTGTGTAAACGACGATACAAAATTGGATATGAAGTTTGACGATATACTCAGAGAACTTGGCGAGTTTGGTTTCTACCAGAAGAGACTCTACCTGTTACTATGTATACCAGCTATTTCTGTGGGAAGTTTTATGATGGGCAACATAATCCTGCTTTACACGCCCGAACACAGGTAAGATACCAATTCCATAAACATTACTTACCGACATTTGAAGAGAGTTTAACATATTGCAAATACCGCCTCCTCGACAGCCTAGTGGTAGAGTGCTGGTTTCGATTGCGGGAGGTCCCGGGTTCAATCCCAAGTCAACGACCGCGTCATACCAAAGCCGTTATAAAAATGGTACCAGGTAGTACCTTGTTTAGCACGGAACATTCAAAAGGGAAATACTGGCTCTTTCTCAAGAATTAAGATAGGAAAATAAATGTATTAGATAAAATCTGGTATAAAAAGTCCTTCGAAGTCGGAGGTCATTGGCCGTTACGGCGGGGATGGAAAAAACAAATGATCACGCAGAACCGACAAAAGTCGAACGCTAAAAAGAAGAGATTATAAACAGACCATTGTAAAGTTTCTTCTTTCGTAAAACAAGTTTTCTATCATAAGGACATGAAGTGGCCTGCAGCATACGTTTGATTATGATTATACTGGCCGCCGACATAATTAACGCCATTAAAGTCAATATATATTAGTACAGTATTTGCCGTTATTTATTTTGTTTTGCTTTCAACTTGTGTTCTTTTAGCTTACTTTCTTGTGGCGTCGACATGCGCTATATTGGTCATCAATATTCTGGCCCACTAAATATCACTGTTAATTTAGTTGATACATATACACTCAGTACCTAAGATTCCGTGGTAACTTAATCATTCTAGTAGCAAGGTATCTTATCACAAAGGGTCAGCGAATGTAGGACCCCCATTTAGCCTATGGGTCATTCACAAGTGCTTAACTATGATACTATTTTAGTTGTTCAGTGTCAATTTCTAGTATCTTCGATGTAACTTCTTTGTATACATACGTTTAGTAGCATGTGTGTCGACACATGACTGTGTTTGTTAACTGCCTGCCCGTTTAACTCTTTTGTACTCAAACACCGAAGGTCATTGTCCACTCGTTTGTTACTACATTATAAGCGTTGACATTAGAACGACTTTCTCAACGCGATGTTCAAATTAAGACTGTGTCACTGTAGTATGTTTCTTAGCTACCTATTAACCTGTTGACTAGTTTCGGTTTCAGATGTCTTGACTGCCAACACTATCAGCACTAAATTAATATTCTCATTTTAAATGTGAACCGTTTGTTTCCAAATCTGGTTAAAAGGTTTGTATCACATAACTGGACATGTATCTCTTACCCAGTTGTTACAAGTCGATTGATGAACTCATCTAACTGCATGTACCTTTTAGATGTCAGCTACCTGAACATATATACCCGAACGATACCTGGGAGATTCAGAGTGACTATCATCGTCATCTGGTCAGAGAGTTTGTTCCTCCGTCCGATGACTACACTTACGAGCGATGTAACCTATACGGGGTGATAGAACATGGATTGTCGGACAACAGTACGAGACAAAAGTGTGAACAGTGGGTTTACAGTAAAGAAGTGTTCGAAGAGTCGTTTACATCAGAGGTAAGTCGCCCTTTTCCGACATGATTTAAGATTTACTAGGTTTATGGCATACTAGTATCCTCTATTAAGGGGATACTTTCTCTTATTACCAAAGAAAAGTACACGCATAGATACCACATAAAACAAAAATGTACCCACGTGCCATGAATGTGGGGATACACACTAAAAGAAACATCCATACTGAAGCCAACTCTAAAACATTAACACAACAACACTAAACTGAAATGGAAGAGTCGATGAGAGTATAATGCAAAGACTTTCAGGTTACCATGTTTTATTTCCAATACGGGCATGCTATCTGAATATTATTAACAATGTAAGTCGAACTAACCCTTGAAAGTATAACATAAAAACATATTTTACATTTATTGCAGCAAAACTTCGTCTGTGATGACGCCCTTAAAACCTCGCACATCCAGCTTGTCTTTTACTTCGGTGTTTTGTGTGGTGATCTAGGATTCGGTCTATTATCTGACATGTAAGTTTGGTCTGTGGTTACTTTCATCTCTAACCCTCTCTAACCCTAACACTAACACTAACTCTAACCCTAACCATAACCCTAATCCCAACCCTAACCCTAACCCTAACCCTAACCCTAACCCTATCATCGTCATCTGGTCAGAGAGTTTGTTCCTCCGTACGACGACTACACGATCGATGTAGCCTATACGGGGTACGCTGAATAGTTAAACAATCGTTTGAGGTGCTTTATTTTTAAAATAAGCTTAACTCGTTGGCATCTGTAAGTACAGGTTCTAGTAAATCGATTATATTTCTTGTTAGCTCTTTATTATCGTTTAATTTTAACTTCAGAATCGGTCGAAGGAAGGCGTTTACAATCAGTGCAGTTTTCTTGCTCGCGTCGTCACTGGCGGCTGCATGGTCGACAGGTTTCTGGATGTACACCGTGTTACAATTCTGTATTGGGGCTGCCAACCACGGTGTGTTTATGTGCTGCTGTGTATTAGGTAGGAATAAAACACTTAAACGATTATATTGTCTTCGAACGTTATGAAACACTGGTCACATGTATACCTGCTAAGGTGTATTTAATGTTTGATTTATCAAGTAGTTTACTCTGTATGATTTCGGTACTGTTTACAAATTAATGTAGTACATGCTTGCTCCCTATGACGTCCTTTTTTCCTAAATAGCAGACTCACTGTTGGTTGTCCAGTGTTTACATCCTAGTCTGTTTCAGGTTTGGAGGTTGTTGGTCCAGGTAAGCGTGTGTGGGCAGGTGTTGTGATTCATGCGTTCTTTACTATTGGACTGTGTTACCTGTCTGTGGCGGGCTGGCTGTTAAAAAACTGGTCAAACATACAACTGGCTGTCGCAATACCATGTGCCATCTACCTTGCCTATTGGTGGTAAGATTCCGTAGTAAAAACACACACAATAAACACACAACACACGTTTTATTTTATCCCAGGTACCAAAACAACTAAATTTCAATACCTGCTAAAACATAACACACGAACCGTATAAATAAATCTGTGTCTGAATATAGATATAACCAGCTAAACATGTTAATACAAATATACCTACCAAGAGCACCGTCAAAGAAACATTGTCAATACATACGCGTCTACTTCATAGATATGTTAGCTTATCCATAAACGCTTTACGCTGAATGCCATTTATACTTTCAAAGTCACATATCTATTTTGATATTTACTAGAGCAACAAGTGAAGTGTGGTCGTTTTGGGTTTACGTTTGTGTAATAAATATTCGCGCAATTGTTCAACATAATATTATACAAAACACGTATAAGTGCTCAATTTGATAGAGTTACCGGATTTGTAACGAGATGTCGCTTTCTTTTGTCACCTAAAGGTTAATACCAGAATCTCCCAGATGGCTTATTAGTATGGGCCGCCAAAAAGAAGCCGAGATAATCATACAGAAGATGGCCAAAACAAACAAAGTCAATCTACCAGAGAAAGTTCTAGGGGAAGACACTGTGGCTAAACAGAAAGGCGGCAAACTTTGGGAGTTGTTCACAAACAAAGTTCTTTTTATAAGAACAATGATTCTCTTCTTCAACTGGTAATTGATTCGTTGGTGAGAAACCATCGCTATTTGAAGAATTCTGGAATGGCACAATTATTGATACTATTCGTATGTAGATGTAGATAGTATACTGGCTCATGGAGACATATGTACTCTCTGTATTCACCTTCAGTTTCCATTTACGTAAATCAGCTCAATAGTTGTGAAAGTTTTTAAATAATCAGAATTTGGATGATTGTTTATGTCTATACAACGTCAAAACCTTGTGAAAAGGCAAGCTTCTTTAATCTGCTGTTAGAAATGCATAGTTTAATGTTAACTGTCACTTGACGCATGATGACATAACATAATGGTAAATTTACTTTACTGTTTAGGATTGTGATCAGCATGTGTTACTACGGGGTGACGATGTACGCTGGCACAATCGGTGGAAATTTCTTCCTCAACTTCTTTCTCTTGGCCGTCATCGAGTTTCCAGCCTTTATCAACATACCTATGTTAGAATGTTTGGGAAGAAAGTGGACGCACGTGTTCTTTATGTGGCTTGGTGGATTTGCATGCATTGGAACACTCTTCACAGTGGTGTATGGGGGTGAAGGTAACACTCAATGTTCTATGTATTGTCGACTCGTTTTCTATGTCTATATCTGTTTTGAATATTCAACACTAACATGATCTTATCTGTTATGGGGTTTCTTATGGTTATATACATTGTATGAGTTATATCTAAAACAAGACATGTAGTAAGCAATAAATGTAAGTTATATGTGATTTCTTTACGATAATTAATAGCCATTCATACGTTTTCATTTGTAATGGTTTTGCACACGTTTCTATTTGATTTGACATATATACCTTTTTATCACAAATTCTAACAAATGCCAGGTGATATAAGACAGTGTATTACGTATCTGTTGCTATATTTTCTATTACAGACTTACATCTGGCGACTCTAATTCTCTCCTTAATCGGAAAACTTGGACCAACAGGGGCATTTTCCGTGATCTACATCTTTTCTCTGGAGTTATATCCAACAGTTCTGAGAAATGCAGGAATGGGAGCAAGCTCTTGTGTGGCAAGATTTGGAGGGATGGTGGCTCCTTATGTGGCGAAAATGGTAAGAACCAATCAACAAATGTAATTTCTACGAATGATAACTCACTCTGTCTAATAGTGTGGGAATTTAACATGCCATGGAAAGTACAACATTTAGCCAAACAATGTAATCTGATACGCGAGTATTCCTAGAAGCTGTATACATCTTATGATAATGGAAAGGCGTTACTATTGACAATTGTGTGGGCCTTTTATTTAGCGTTCGACTTTGTCGGTTCTGAATGGTCATTCGCTTTTTTCATCACCGGCACAACGGCCAATGACCTCCGACTTCGAAGGATTTTCTACACCCGATTTTATCCATTACTTTTATTTTCCTATGTTAATTCTTGAGAAAGAGCCAGTATTTTCCCTTTTGAATGTTGAGTGCTAAACAAGGGAACTATTGGTACCATGTTTATAACGTCTTTGGTATGACGCGGTCCTTGAATTGGGATTGAACCCGGGACCTCCCGCACTCGAAGCCAGCACTCTACCACTAGGCTATCGAGGAGGCGGTGTGGACTGATTTGTAAAGTCTTTGGAAAGTTATTAGCGTTGACTATATTTTGATTTGTTTTTGTTTATAGGGTGAGCTGATTGGCGGAGATATGGGAAAGGCGTTACCATTGGCCATATTTGGTGTTGCTTCAGTTGCAGCTGGATTTCTATGTATCTATTTACCGGAAACATTGCGTCAAACACTTCCGGACACTGTAGAAGAAGCGATCAAATTTACTGGGTAATGGAGAGATTAGTGATATGAAATAAATAACACTACATGTATAACTTATTTTCACTCAATTATGAACACTCAAACACTGTTCTTATCGGTAGGTTGCAACACTTCTGGAACTTTATTGATACACGTTCCCTGTAGACCACCTCGATGTATTTGAATATTAATATTTGTTTCTGTAAATAGAACTACGGATGATGAGTATTGATATTTAGGGGCATTTCTAATTCTATAGCGTATGTTAATCATTTAAACGGCTGTTTCTTTTTCAGACATAAGAAAGAGAAAAAGGAGTTAGAGGTACCTGGGAAAGACGAAATGGGCAACGGGACGAAATACTAAGGGGAGCTCTGATTGTATGAGTTGAAGAATTTCCACTATACATGTATACACGTACAACATATTTTCACAATAAAGTAGTTTGGTAGATGCAATAAAACTGTTGTTTTACCTAATATGTGTTGTATGTTTATACCTTCATCATCAGAGTGTAATTTGGAATGTTTTGGCCTGCTGTTATTGGTGATTCCATTCCTTGACATTAGTTTACTTCTTTTAAGAATAAGTAACAATATATGTATTTCGCTTTAAATTAAGCAGTGTTCTGTATGCGAGAATAGAAAACTGGTTTACAAATTGAAATAAGGGAAATATGTGCAACACTTAAATTGACTGATGTAGATTTTGCTTTTACTCTGACTAGAAGTAGGCAAAAGAGAAAAAATGTCATTACCGGTATGCTTTAGGAATTGTGAAGAAAAGTCTCCTATAGTATTATATCGGACGATAAAACGAACAATTTGAAACAAACAAATGTTAATTCGGCGATATATAACCGTATTTCATATTCTGTTTCGATTCTAATGTGAACTCAATATATTGTATACTCGCAGGATATACACAGTTGAAAGGAAAGTATGAGTGCAAATAAAATGAAGTCACCTGGAAGGTTGAAAACTAACAGTGGTTAACATGTTGATTATGTTGAAATTGCAAGATGAATACCACACCCATGGAACACGCTACATAGATACACCCATGGAACGCGCTACATATATACACCCATGGAACACGCTACATAGATACACCCATGGAACACGCTACATATACACCCATGGAACACGTTACATATATATACCAATGGAACACGCTACATAGATACATCCATCGAACTCGTTACATAGATACACCCATGGAACACGCTACATAGATACACAAATATATGATTTACACTGTAGTAGATTATAGTAACATTCATCATCTCACTTGAGCTATATGATCTAGAATGTAGTAGATTATAGTAACATTCATCAGTTCACCTGAGCTATATGATTTACACTGTAGTAGTTTATAGTAACATTCATCATCTCACTTGAGCTATATGATCTACACTGTAGAAGTTTATAGTAACATTCATCATCTAATTTGAGCTATATGATTTTCACTGTAGTAGATTTTAGTAACATTCATCATCTCACCTGACCTATATGATCTACACTGTAGTAGATTATAGTAACATTCATCATCTCACTTGAGCTATATGATTTACACTGTAGTAGATTATAGTAAC
>ENA-OREC01001570-OREC01001570.1-marine-metagenome-genome-assembly--contig:-NODE-1570-length-11711-cov-14.407684_pt1 | contig 11711 bp, 3 predicted proteins | sample MGYA00248626_ERZ508543 | MGnify/ENA primary metagenome ERZ508543 (study PRJEB26211, sample SAMN05518279) | marine metagenome | isolation source: Puget Sound, Washington, USA | host: Bankia setacea... | reverse complement strand
TATTATAGAAACTCTCCTTTCATTACAAAGTAAACACAATACACCACCAAGGTCTCTGTATTATAGAAACTCTCCTTACATCACAAAGTATGTACACTACACCACCAAGGTCTCTGTATTATAGAAACTCTCCTTACATTACAAAGTATGTACACTACTAATTTTTTAAGATTTCCTTTTCTGTCTTCATTTTTGTTTAACCTCGACCATTATTTCATAGACATATATTTTTTTATAGACTTATCAAATTTCGGATGTTTATTACCATGTCTGTATATAATATAAATAATTGGGCCATTATAAAAAAAACAAAAATAGTTTTGCTCAATGTTGTTCTCATTTGTTTCAATTGTTTGGCAGGCTTTTCAGTTTGGTATTAAAGCTGTGTTAATTACAGGGTTACTTGCTATACACTATAAATTTGGGTTGCATTTGATTCATTATTTCCTGTCCATTTACATTAAGTGTGCTCATAAAATACGAAAGCACATAAAAATCCAAACTGAATATTTGATACTTGAACATGTTTTTGGTCTGGTTTGCCATTGAAATAACTCTGTTTTACCTTGTATTCTTTAATTAGTAGTGTAAATTGTATATGCTGCTAAAACCTACCCTTTAATTTTGCAGCAGCAATGCATTCAAGCAAACATATCTCCTTTACTTTTTGTTCACACTATGTTTAGTTTTGAATTGTGTTTTATGGTTAATATGTTTCTTTGATGATGGCAATTTTTTATTGATTTTTTTAGTGCTAGATAAATGTTCATAACAAAAACATTTGTAAGGATTTGAGACAGGGTTGTTATAATATTAAATGTAACATGAGGTTTGGTTACATTAGCTTGATTTTCTCAAATAATGTTTCACATTGTATCAATCAAAATTATCCCATTGAATTAAACCTATATTCCAGACATTAAAAACCTTGCGTTATGGCAGTTACAAGGTGCAAACATATTAGTGACGGTGCTGTTATAATGATCAGATACATATAAACGATTTATCATTGTTATAGAAACAAGTGCACCATTTATGCAAGCAGCTTAACTTAATTTAATCTGTTTGTCTCTGTTAAAGGTGGAATTTGCTGTAATAAAAAAAAAGATATTCATCTGTACTTCATAGTCACAAATTACTTTTGAAATAATGCCCTCATGGAATATATAGACAACTGAACTTGATCCTATAGCCTACTAATCATATATCAAAATCATTGAACAAAATATTAAACAGGTCTGTCAAAAAAGAATGTTTCGTACTTGCAGGCAATTTGAAAGTAGGAAAACCAATGTTTTTTTTTTTCTGAACACAGATTCCTTCATCAGATATAGGTACTATCATTTCTTAAAATATTTTGTAAGAAATTAAGTTAATGTGAATGAAAGAGCAGCTTTAACCTAAGAGACAGGTGAAACAAAACAACAACGGATGAATAGTTTCCTTTTTGTACCTAGAATATCTGACAGAACATTCAGCTTCTGTATCTTATAGTAGTTAGAAAGGTTCATCAGTCATATATTACACTATACATCAGTGTTAAGTCAGTATCCCCTGTGTTTTAGAATGTGTCAATCTGTGATAATCAGTTCAAAGTGCTGGAATAAAACTATTGTCAAAAACGTGCCTTTACTTGGGTTACTTTGTCATGCTTGAAAACGTTGTCAAAGGAGATTAACATTGCATAGTAACTACATATCTATCCTATTTGAAGAGATACATGTATGTAGGAAAGACCAACTTATCCAAATCTCCATTCATGCCTTCCTTTTCATCTACAGTATATATTCAAAATTCTCACATGACATTTGACTCTACTTCACATATATAAACAAATTATTTCTTGCACAAAAACACTCTGACAGATGTGCTATCAAATGTGTTATCAACCGTAATTTCTTGTTGAGTAATGTTCACATATTCCGACAGATATGATCAAATTTTATCAGTGTATATATGCAATCTCTTATCAGGAGTGAGACAGTTTCAACAGAATATCATCAACTTTGAGAAGCAGCTCATATTTCTTGTGTCAATCAAATTGATGGAGAGTACATGTGATGTTTAAATATGAGCTCATACATTAGCAATAAGTGACTTTGGAATGACAAGTGTAGACTAAATGGGGTATTCTGACAATCAGCAAGGAAAATCTTTGATAAAAGTTTGCAAACAGTTTCAATTTCTGCAAACAGTTACAATTTCTGCAAACAGTTACAATTTCTGCTAACAGTTTCAATCTCTGCTAACAGTTTCAATCTCTGCTAACAGTTTCAATCTCTGCTAACAGTTTCAATTTCTGCTAACAGTTTCAATCTCTGCTAACAGTTTCAATTTCTGCTAACAGTTTCAATCTCTGCGAACAGTTTCAATTTCTGCAAACAGTTTCAATTTCTGCAAACAATTACAATTTCTGCTAGCAGTTTTAATTAGTATCCTTCATTATTATTTGAGTTTCAGGACCATTTGAAGCTATTCTGCCAACCACTTGATTTTCACAATTTAAGAGACAAGATAAGGTCGTTTTGGTGAGATAGCATATAGACAACTACTGTTCATTTATCGGTTTCACCATTTGTCTGTCAGCATTAATACATTAGCCTCAGTATCAAATTAAAAGCTGCCCAGCAATCTAAACTGATCAACTTCTATGGTTTAATGTTTGTATATTAATCTGCTGAATTGCCACCTTTTAATCGTCTTATTTGGATTTGTTATGATATAACCTCCCTGTGTTATTGAGCCTTATACCCAAATAAATTCTACACTACTCCTATCAACTTGTAAATATAACCATGTTTTCAAGAGTTTTTTTCACACTATTGTATACATGAGTTAAAATGCAGACGTGTCTTTGCACACATGTTTCATTACAAGTGACTATAGGATACACCAGTATAAAGAGCATGTGAATGGTAATACAAAATTGAACTGCAGGATATATGTTATCAGCATGCATCCTTGAGTAATACTAAACTATGCCATCAGGATCACGATTCAACGTAAATACATGTTCTAACATTCCACGTCTGGCAACCTAGTTTTCAACATCAACATTTCTAGGAACTCTTAATGTTTGCAATTCTAAAAACCTTTGGCACTATCATCACTCTAGTCTAGTTTTTGCAATGCTTAAGGGTTTTCCTCCAAACTGTGGCACAAGTTAACGATCGACCCTAAACTATCTATCAAAGACTTTCTGAAGCTGGAAATATCATTGAAAGCATTTGTGAATATGGAGAACATTTAATATCAAATTTAAGATTACCTGAATAAATAGTAATCATTTTTAAAGGGAAAACTGTACTCTCACATTTGTTAACAGTTTAAGGTAGAAAACTGTACTTTCACATTTGTTAACAGCTAAAGGTAGAAAAACGTACATTTCTTACTTTTTTTAACAGTTAAAGGTATAAGTAGAAGGCATTGACTGCATTATGTTCTTGAAAATTCTTTCCAGACATGTGTGTGTGGTTTGAATTTGTGTTTGTTGTTTTTCTTTTGTGTCTTTTTTTTTTTGAGAGTTTACTTCTGATCAACTTACGTTGGATGAATGCAGACAGCTAAAGGCTAAAGATCTTGTCCATAACTACAGGGCCCAATTTCATAATTATTTAATCTGGCTTAAGTTTAATCCAAAGTATTTCTGACATAAGTATTTCATATTCCAGACAAACCTATTAGGAATGTTAAAAACAGAATATATAGTTTACCTGTGCATGTACAAAAACATCAGTTGAATTTGTTAGAACAATGTAGCGAATCATTTAAAATTTGGTCAGTAATAATTAGGATTAACACTAAGACTACATCCTTGATTATAAAATTGGGCCCTGGTATATTTACTGCACATGCTCATTCTATACTTTCGCTACAACTTTCTACAGATTTAAAGCTTTTTGCTAACCAACATGATGTACACGAAATAACCACTATGGCTTGAAGAAAGAAACAACAAACAAGCATATTGAAATAAGTATTTGATGTTTATTTTGCAATTACACTTGTTACATAACAGTATGAGATCTATAAATATAATATATGGAGGGTAAAAACAAAGAGGTCCAGCAGGGATGCAGAATGAAGGCTACTGTAGGAGAGGGACATATGATTGAAATACAAGACGTGAGAGTGCAGTTATGTGCCCGTTAACTGTATAGCACTTAACAACTGTTTAACTTAATATTTACTGCCCGTGATTGAAATATTTACTGCCCGTGATTGAATTCAAACGCACCCAAACTCATACACATATTTTATTCTGCGATAAAACACGGGTACAGATTTTTTATTCTTTAAGTAGCATTGACTTAGCAGGAATCTCGATTTTTCTGATGGTGTTTTAAAAGTCAAAAATCTTTTTCATAACAAAAGCTGAGCCAGGTCCATCAAATTTGTTTACTGCCATTAAAATGCATATTCTTTCTAAAACGTATAATAAACAAAAACTTAAAAGTTAACCTCACTCTATTAAACTGACATGGTATATCGGGTAACTTTCTAAAGTAAACAAGCTATTACACCATTTTTTGTATACACCCAATTAAATAGAGCTAATTAGGTATTTTACCAAGGTTGGACTTTTGTACCTTTCACTTTTGTTTTTACAGACCTATCTAATTCTAAGTGATACTTTGGAACTGTCTACTGATCTATTATCATTCATGATTTGTAACTTAATTGTAGTAATATTCAAATCAAGTTATCAACAACACTTATATAGATTACAAAAGTTAAATAACACAATATCAAAACTGCTACAAGCTTGGAAGGCATGGTACAACATTAAGATTTAAGATTTAGAATTAGGAAAGCTTGTCAAATAAACTAATTACAGGAGTGGATGGATTGGTCTTCAGATGATTCTCAATTGTTTCTTTTGTTGAGTTTTTTTAAAATAATTGTAATTATTTTGTTCAGGTTAATCTATTGCATTCAGATATACAGGTTCAATGGTAATCAAAATGAAATGGGTTTAGAAGCAGTACAATTGTTTATAACTGACGATTGCGAAGAAACAATATATAAGTTTTTGAAGATCCAAACTACGTATTAACAAAGTGTTGGATTGCAGGTCATAGTTTCTTGCTGTTAAAGGTGGACTTTCATTCAAATAAAAAATTCACAGTCATATGTACTTCATAGCCACATGGTACTAATGAAATTATGCCCTTGTGGAAAATATAGACAACTGAACTCCGTCCTATAGCCTAGTAATCATATACCGAAATTGTCAAAAATAATATGACGGGTGAGTCATAACAGATTTTTAGTTCTTGCTGGCAATTTGAAAGTATGAAAACCAATGTTGTGCTACTTTTTTCATTCAAACTCAACAAAGATTCCTTCATAAGAAGCATTTATGACAATGCATGTATGCTTATTTCTTGAACCATTTTTTTTATGAAATTAATTAATTGGGAACGAAAGGGCAACTTTAAGAGAGTAAACACATGCCAACACTGGAAACTGTATCGTTTTGTTGTAATGTAACTACTCTTGAACATGAAATGACTTCTATAGAATGGAGCTGTGATTTTATGAACTGTCTCGTGTGTAAGTGAGCAACATGATTGAACCATATCATTGAATACAACAAAATCTCTCAGATTATTGTAAACATGTGTTTTATTTGAAGAACTGAAGTACATTGGGATATCGGCAGAACGAAACATTGAATGGTGTTTTTTTGAAGCGTATAGCAAAATCAACATAAAACATGACAATAGAATCGGGCATTCCTCATGCGAAGACCCTTCTGCACACGAAAAATGACGGCTACTTTAACTGAACCATTTGAACATAGTATAAAACAAGGCACAAAATAATCAAAGGCGTTAGGCACTTTCATACAGAAAAAACTTGATACAATAAATATAACAAGAGTATAATCAGAGTGGAAATTTGTACAACATAAATCAACAGTAAATCCATTATTGCTATATACGTGCATTCAAAATAATTGGTTTTAAACAAGGGTACTTATATACAAGTGTAATATGGCCAAACGTATGACTGTTCATATATGAAAGGATTAAACAAAAATAAAAACAGTGGAGTAATAAATGATAGATACAAGTATAAACAGAGGTATTATATGACTGGTTACATGTAAACATTACCATCTCTCTTAAAGTAATGAGCCAATCAATTCAAATGAGCCAATCAATTCAAATGAGCCAATCTTTAAATACATGCTATATGAGTGTTGCTTCTGTTCTTTGGGAATAAATATATAATGGTTTACAAGGTATTAAATGGTTGTTTTCTGTGTAACTCTAATTTACACATATACTAGGAAACAAAATATATTAAAAAATAAATATGAGGTTTTGAACATAAACTCTTGCTATTCAGCTACACAGATTTTGTTAAATAACACCGATGAAGGATGAAGTATCAATTTGAACTTGGATTTGGTACACTATCAATGCGCTCTAAAGCTGCGAGGAAAAACTCTGTTAATCTCGAGCTAGAACTGTACAACTGCTAGTGAAATGAAACAACGTAAATTTCCAACGTATTTCTTCGGAACCCTTGTATCATTAATTCAATTACAAGTTTCAGCAATTAAGTAACGTATTAACATTTTTCTCAGTAATTTCTGTCACGTTAAATATGAGCGAATCATAAAGTTACTAGAGTCTAGCAGGGAAAGAATTATTTGCTACGATATGTTAAAGTGCATGGTTGTTAAAGAGCTCATTGGCTATACATAATTACAATGGCTCAGCACTGAATTCTTGCATGGCGTTCTCGTTCACATTGCGTACCAACACTTATCTTGGCAGATACTACATTGTATATAAAAGCTAGTGAGTAAAGAAACAATGAGAGAGAATATGATGATATGATAGATATGATGGAAGAAGAAACAAGAGTAATTGGCAGTGTTACACGTGTCCTATACATCTACACAAAACACAACTGCCTTGTCGCAAAATGTTAAACATCAACGTCGTAACAAGTGTACATCAGCCTATATATTGAATAAATATCTACACACTTCAAAACGTAAGTCACCCAGGACTGGTTCTAACACTGCTACTCTAGAAACAACAATGAAACGTAGCAACAAATTGAATAAAAGTCTGCTTTTAACACAATAGAAAATTGCTATACATAAATATAGAAATATTATATATTCGAAAAATGGCATTTGAACATTCAGTATACAGTTTACACATACATAAACTTGCTGTACAAACAATCCTAAGAGTCCATTGTGGTTGCTATGCTTTGTCTCTGGTCAGATATCATTGCACCACCACTATAAACACCAAAAACGGTTGTATTGTAATCGCTCCTCAAGATGTGAGCCACCATTGAATCTTGGGGTGTCCAATCTTCAGGCAGAACTCTTCGCTGAGGGTTTTTTGGTAACGGATTTCCATGTTAATGGATCATACTTAACTGGCGTCTGCTACATGTTTACTGTCTTCTAGTACACTTTTAACTGTTGTTTGTTACACAGTCTTCACCTGCTACATTGTCTTCTGCGACATCTCTTGTCATTTGCTACCCAGATATTGTCTGCAAAATATTGTCGTCTGCCTCAGGCTTTTTTTCAGTTTTTCTACGTTTTGCAGACCATGTGACCAGAAAACATCATCCTCTGTGCATGTTTTACATAATATAATTGTTTTACCACCGGTTATCTATGTATAAATGCCAGATACCAATAGGCCGTTATATCATGTACGCCTCGATCAGCAGCAGATTCAACATGCTTAACGCAATGCACAATAAAACAGAAAAGGAGGCACTAAATGCTTGTATAATAATTTCAACACATGAGATGTATACACCAGTTATCTGTTATCACTATACACGTTATGGCTCCCTCATGATCGTCCACCGGTCAACTTGTGGAAAAGTTCTACATCCAAGGTCTGATTCTTCTCCTGTGATCTCATGGACAGGAAGATGTAACCCCCAATAAATTCATGAACTACTTTGCAATCAGCACTAAGGGAAGAGAACTCTAGCTTGCCTTCTTCAAAGTCTAGAATCACATTACGAACTTCCCAGTTTACATGCCAGGAGCGTAAACTGTCATATCGCCACGTTTTCACTGAATCTCCCGAGTGCATGTCCATTCGAATCACTTTGTTTGGATGAATACCTAACAGCTCCTGGAAAAGAAAGAGAAATATAACATGAATATTTCTGCCGTCTCATTAACATAACTATTTTGACAACCAAACAATATATATCATACACAATGGGGAAAAATTGCAAAACACAAGTATTATTCTCTACTTTTCACAGCCAAATAGGGTCATTTTGACTGTCTTCCTTTCACTTTAAACATATGATATTCATTTTTGGGAGATTTTCTTAGATAACATGCTTTTTCTTCAAGCTACAACACTTTTACCAAGAAAGACCATCAATGCATCATGAAAGGAATTCGAGCAGCTAAAGTTATTGGCATGATAATGTTATTTGGTGAAAGTACATTGATGTAAAAAAAAGAAAAAGATTAAAATCATTCATAAAATGTCCAGCGTATAAATTCTAAATACTCTTTTCTTGAGTGTATGGTAAGTAAGTTTAAGGCAAAACCACAACCATTTCTTGTCACTTGATATAACAATGTTAGCTATTTAAATAAGCTATTGTGATGCCTTAATATATCACATGTAACAGTAGACATATATAGTAAAATTATATATCTTGTTTTACGACTTTATCTATGTAGCCATTGTCATCTGCTACATATTCTACCCTTTTATCTACCCTTATGAATAATTTAATCTTTGGTGTGAAATTGCTGATCTATTTATATTTATTTAAGTTTTCCTTACCATCCTCCATCAAAAATGAGCAGAATTTGATTGTTCCCTTCAATTTTATATTTCATATTAACATGACAACAGATATCGGGTAAGATGAACGAATTTAAAATTTCAAAATATGTACATGTACCATGGTTTTTGAGAGTCTGCAACTACATGTATTATTTGAGAACCTGTTTTTAAGATTTTAATGCTGCAGAATCAAATTTCTTGCATACAATTCACCCAGTCAATGAAGCTATCAAAGTGGGATAGAAAAAAAGTGTTCTAGTCTGATCAAGTTTGAAAGATGCAGTTCTTGAAATAATTCTGCTACATTTCCCTATTTTGAACACAAGCTACTGTAAAACTGGCAGAGTCAAATTCTTTGCATTCAATTATAGTTCCAATGGAATCAATAAATCAAGGTGGGATAGAAACAAGTTATATTCTGATAAAATATGAAGTGCTCTATAATTGCAGATGTCTTTGCTGCATTCTCGTTTAGTTTCTAACGCAAGTTACTGGTATAAGGTGAATATGTATATGATATTGGACTTGTATCTATGTTTGGCTACCATCAAACTGATCAGTAGGTATAAGATATCTAACTGTTTCTATGTTTGATCAAAGGTATTATCAAACAAATACGTATAAATAATGTATCTCCCGTATGTGCATCTTTTATCTGTTACGTCATCCTAGCCATATCCTTACCTCTTTTTTGCCGTTTTGCATCTTGATGAGAAAGTAGGAGACACCAAAATCAGGAAGTGCCTGCCAAGCCTTGATGTACGCCATCTTAGCATCTACCAACCCCATATCCTGGACATTGGCGTGGGCCTCCATGATTCTGTGTACAATCTGAAACGTAAAATACAATGCTAATGTTCTATTTCTTTATTTTTGTCCAAGAATCACTAGTGTTTTCTGCATTAAGTTTGTGTATCAGCCTTATCTACGCTGTCACCATTAAAGCTGTGCAGTATTGTTGCTAAAATTAATGTATGTCAAGTTGTTTTAGTCTACATGATACGTAACTGTACAATAAACTCAAGATATGCATTTTTCTTTTCATTTTTTCATAACTGTCCTTTTTTTTACATCATTCTATTGTCTAGCTGTCTTCTGCTTTATCTGTAGAATGAAGTACTTTCTACCAAAACTCAAGCATTACCAAGTATTCTACTCTCATCATTTCTGATATACAGGACTTTGTAACGTCAACATTGAGATAAACCAATATTCTGCAATCTGCACGGGCGGTAATTTGTGGAAAACAGTCAGACAGATTGTGCAGTGTACAATAGTTCATATACATTATCTGTGAGGGACTATCTACTACAATTACTAGGCAGCTGCAAGAACAATAAAGATCACTGATACGTTCTCTCTGCAGATAGACATAACAGTGAGAAACAAATGTCGTCTGCTTGCATAAATGTCACTGCAGACGGCATGAAGTGTACAAATTCCAAGTATACTGTATGCAGACGAAGTATCAACAATTGTGTCTTAATGTTAAACATGTCTATGCATTATAAAGTATGAAACTATTTGCTGTTGATAAGATTTTTGTTATCTTGACTGTACATAAATGTTGCCGCAGAGCATGCCTTGAATATGCTGCTTTTAGAACATTGATAACCTTGAACTGAAACTAAAATGCATGTTCACTTATGTGTACTATACCTGAAGATATAGACTTCAATTGATAAAGGTTATTTAAAACATACACTTCAACCATGTATTAGAGGCATGATAAGAATTGCTAAAAAGTGGTTGATTTCAAGTTTGAAGTCATTAAACAATATATAAATGTGTGTTAACCTGCTTAGATTTCACTTTCTTGTAGTATCTAGGTGAAACAAAGTCCTCTGGGTTGATGTCCAGTTGGTTTGGTGTGGTGACTTTGTGTTCAGGGCTGCTAGATGTCTTCTGCATGGCCAACAACTTGGATAGGGACGTAACCTCAGACTCAAATGAACTGTCAGCCATAGTCTTGCCCTTAGATGACAACTTACACGCGGCCATCCATTTACAGTATTGCTGCTCCTGTAATGCACAATAGTTAGTACAATATAACTCGGTCTATTGTTTTGCATAATTTTAAACATTTACCAATGTCTTCCTGGTTTCCATTCTATAGTTAACTGATTAGTCTAAGTACAAATTACAGTTATATGATTATATTTGTTATGTTGGACAAATTCTAAGTTCGCTCATGTTTACCTTTCTACAAACATATAAATATATATTTTATTCTATCAAAATCTGTCACATAACATCTATAGTCATCTAATATATCAGCCAAGACTTACAAGGTCAAATCGAAGCCATATTTCCTCCATGCCTTCTGATTCAGGGATGTAAAGCTTGATACCGAACTTGCCGTGGTGGAGGTTTACGTCTGGATGGGCCTCACAGCCTAGATAATACAGAACCATTACATTGTATTGCTTGCAACTAGACTACAATACATGACATTGTATAACTATGATGTTGTATAAATATAATATGTAAAACTCGTGATTGAAGTTAAAGCAATCAAAAGTATTCCTTTTATTTTTGTAGTGCAGTTAGTTTGTAATATTATCACCATGTTTTCTATACATACTTTCCTTCTCTTTGTTTATGTTAAATGTTTGAATATGCCATCACTGTGTTTGGCGATAAACATTTGTATGTTTGAGCCAATTAAAATCTTGACCTGACTTGAATTGACTATACATGTGTAACAAATTCCCATGATGCAACTTATTACAATGTATTACTAGTACCCTGGGAGAGACTGGTTAAAACTTAATACCCTTTTTGATAATTATTTTCTTACACTTCAATCATACATTCTCCTCAAAACAAGAATACTTCATGAAAAAACATTTACTAGGTTAATACCAGTAGTGATTATGGGTATCAGGGCCTTCATCA
>ENA-OREC01001569-OREC01001569.1-marine-metagenome-genome-assembly--contig:-NODE-1569-length-11717-cov-13.005069_pt1 | contig 11717 bp, 1 predicted proteins | sample MGYA00248626_ERZ508543 | MGnify/ENA primary metagenome ERZ508543 (study PRJEB26211, sample SAMN05518279) | marine metagenome | isolation source: Puget Sound, Washington, USA | host: Bankia setacea... | reverse complement strand
GAGAGTATACCACACACTTACCTATATGTACAGAGAGTATACCACACACTTACCTATATGTACAGAGAGTATACCACGCACTTACCTATATGTACAGAGAGTATACCACACACTTACCTTTAGGTACAGGGTGACTCCGGACTAACATATCTGTAGGGTTGAGGACAGGTAGTCCCATGTTTACAATCTGGCTACCTGATGGCAAATCTACATCTCCAACATCTGTAGGGCCTAGACAAAATGTAATGTAAATATAAATAAATAAGTAAAGTTCTGCAATTTAGTCCATTTGATAATAAGTCAGGTCTGCTACTAAGGCCACCTAGTTTCAGTCCTTAAAAAGTATTTTATATTTAAAAGGGTCACGCTTATAAACCAGTTCACCAATAAGACCACCTTTTTGTGGGCCCCAAGGGTGGTCGTGTGAGTGGATTTCACTGCAATACATTCTACAAACATTAGACACCCTAGTTATTGTTATCTGAATTGAGATTACTAAAAACAGACATGTCCGATTGAATAGCACTAACATAAGAATAGCATTTTGGATTTGGTTTCATTATGCAAAACCAGGTTGTCAATAGGAGAGACACAAACAGTGTACTTAAAAAAAGCATTTTAATAATTAGGTAAACATTCAAATTGAACAATGCTAAACTGCCCATTTGAGTTTCACTAACATCTTTTAACTTAAACACCTATATAGTGATACAGTACTCTTACATGCATTAAGATTAAAATTAAAGATACTGACATGTTGAGTGACACTATATAGGTAGTTACCTGTGTAATGTCTCTTTCGTTTATTTTCTGGAACTGAACTTGGCTGCACGGCTGACTGCATCTGTCTTTCTTTCAGCTGTGATTTTGCTGCTTGCATTCTGGCCTTTATGCTTGCACTGGCATCATCTACCCTCTTCCTCTTGATACATTTGCCTTTAGAACCAGAACTTTTATTCACCACAGACTTCTTGGATAGCCACAGATCACCCTCAGATGCATCAAATAATTCCACAACATCACCGCTACCTGGTTGAGGTTTATATGCATATTTATCAGGAGTGAATAATTTCTTCAATTCAGTGGATGATCTTCTTTCAGGCATCTTTCTATTTGTTTCTGGCAAAATAAGGGGGATGCCAGATGATCTCTTCTCTGCAGTGGTCTTAAGTTTAAGAGGTTCTGTTACCATGGTCTTTTTCTCTGGTATTGTACGTCTAGACTTCTTAACTGGAAGTTCATCATCCGCTGAGTCGTCACGGTTACGAAAGCTCTTTAAACTGTACCCTGCTGATGTCTTGTGTGGCGGGCAGTCCTTACCAGTGACATCAGTTTCATTAATGTTATTTTCTGCAGCTGATATCTCTGGTATGTCTATTTGTGTGGCTGTTAGGTATGGATCTTCATCTTCATCAATCATATCATCTAGCTCTATCAAACTAAGCTGAGCGTCATCATCTTCTTCCTCAACATTAGAAGAGATATCAAGCTGAGTGGCTTCAAAATATCTTTCGTCTATTTCAGAGGGGTTTCTGGATGATGATTGGGCCTGTGTTGCAGCAAAATAAATTTCTTCTTCTGAGAGAATGTCTATTTCATCAGATTCAGAATTCTCAACTTTCTTTTTACCCTTGAAGAATGATGATTGTATGTCTGCTTTATTTATTCTTTTAACATTTTCTGTATCTGACTTGTTGTCATGGTCTGCTATTTCTACTTTAGGTTCTATATCTATATCATCTACTTGAGTTGCCATCTGATATATATCCTGAGTTAAAGTCTTGTTTGGTTTGTATTTGCTATTCCCGACTATACTTTTATCATTGTCTTCCACAAAAGTTTCTGGAATATCTACTTGTGTAGCAGCAGAATAAGGATCTTCATCATCACCAGCTAAGTCATCAAGGTCTATATCAACATCAAATTGAGTTTGCATATTGTACTCAAAATCAGGATCAGGTGTATCTCCTTCCACATCATCATCTTTAGAAGCGTTTTCAACCTGTGTAGCTTCAAAATACCTTTCATCTAGATCTGAGGACTCCTTGCTTGATGTTTCAGCATGTGTTGTAGGAATAGTGATTTCTTTGTAAGAGTTTTGTTTGACCTTAGCTTCAGTTTTCTTATCAGAAGCCTTACTCCTGAAGAAAGTTTTGGTTGTATCTTTACGACTTGCAAATGCTGATTCTTTATCTGCTGTAATACTACTTTCACCATTTCCAGTACCTGACTTATTATCAAACTTTGCTTTGTTTCTAGAAGGTTCTTCGGCTATATTATCCACCTGTGTTGCCATCTCATATGCATCTTCACTGTCTGGTTCCTCATAGTCTTCATAACGCTGAGTTAAATCAATATCTTCCTGCTTAGGACTTGGTGGAAGATCTACTGCTGCAAGTTTTCTTTGTTTATGTATATTGGTATCTTCTCCAATCTCACCGAGCAAAGGTTCACTTACCCTGTGAATCTGATCACTAAATCTTACAGCTCTTCTTCTTGAGGAACTAATAACCTGAGTAGCTGATTCATATACAGAGTCCTCCTTCTCTGTTTCAAACGAGCCATATTTGATTCCAAGCCGTGCAGCTTTTGCTTTGCTCATTTCATTGTTGGGTTGGGAATGTGTAAGGTAGGTATTTAGTTGTGGGTCATCAGGCTCTGTTTCTGCATTGTTTTCTAAATCAGAAAGCTCAAAATCGTTTAAGTCATCAGCATCATCCTGAAACTGACTGTTTTCATATGGATCAATTTGAGTTTGCATTTCAAACATATTGTCATCAACCTGTTCCTGTGCAGACACTTGAGTTTGGACATTATACAATTCAGTTTTGTCATCAATGTTCTTTGATGTTTGACAATCTGGTGACATTGTTCTATCACTATCTTCCACAGTCTCATTCCCCATGTCAATTTGTGTCTGTAAATCAAATACACCAAAGTACTGAGTATCGCTTTGTGACAAATAATTGGTGTGTTCCTGCTTGACATTGACCTGAGTGGCAGTCTCATAAACACTTAATGGGCGGCAATCATCAACCTTCTCAGCTACATTGATTTCTTTACTAAGTTTCTCTTTCTTATTTGATTTCCCAAATATCTGGATACTAGTTGACTTGGCATCTGCAGTACTTTTGTCGTCTGAAATCATTCTGGTTGATGTGCTCTCTTCCACTTCTAGTAGTGAATCTGATATTGAACTTTCTGAACTTTTATTTAACTTTTTATCTTTGACAAAAGCATCAAACTCCTGCAGCTGTGTTTCTAAGTCAGCTAAAGATTTGCCCATAAGCTCTTCATCAGCTGAGCTAAAGTCATTAAAAGACTCCCCAGAACTTGCATACATTGATCCTACATTGTAATCTAATGTTGATTGTCCTGATGGTAAAATGCTCTCGTCCTCTTCATCTTTTACTAGTGTCTTTGGAGAATGAAATATGTCTTTATCAGAGTCTATTGTTGAATCACTTTCTTCTTTAACAGAAAATAATTGAACTTTCCTTTTGTTTAAGGTTTCCATGAATTCACTGGGATCAAAATCACTTCCTTTGTCTGACCAGTCATCAGAGAAGTAATCTGCAAATTCATCATCAGTAGCTTCAGTTTTCTCTCTCTTTACTTTAACATCTAAACAAGATTTATGATTGTGCTTCTCTTTTGCGGGCTCATCTTCATCCTCGGTGGACAATAAACTGATTGTGGGCTGAGAAAATGACATAATCATTTCATCATCATCACTTAGGAAAATTGTATCAGGCTCTTGTGTGTAACAAAACTTTAGATCATCAGGTTCTTCTTTGATTTCCACTTTACTAGGAAGTAGACCATCTGTTAGTTCAGGTTCTGGTTTCCCATCTTTTTCTGTCCCCTCATCTTCATTACTCTTGTTTATCAACTCAAAACTTTGATTTAGTTTAGTTTGGTCACATCCTGCAAAAGTGACATGTTTATCCCCAACATGTGTGCAGTCTGAATTATCTGGTTCAATTGGTTCATTGTCAACTGTAAAAGAAAGATCCTGAATGTTGTCCTCTACATCACCTTCCTCCCCTGATTCTTCATTCTGGGTTGATTCGCCCTTACTTAATTTAGATTTTACAGAAGCACCACATTGTTTTGCTGTCCTTGGTTTTCTCTTGAATTTCCTCCTTACACAATCAGACATGCTGTCACTTTTATTATTATCTTTGTTCTTGGTGGTATCTGTTTCCATTGTATCTTTTTTTGAAGAACTTTGACCTTGACTACTGCTAGGTTGTGTAGGAATTCTTGTTGGTACCATAGAACAACCCATATCATCGTCACTTGTATCTGTGGAGTCATTACCTCTTCTATTCTTACCTTCATCTAACTTTCTCTGGAGATCTAACATTCCGCTTTCGTCCATTTCATCATTTTTATCATCATCAAAAAAATCAATAAGAGCATCTTCTAGTTCTGACATTGCTGAGCTAACATCAATTCCTTCAATAGCTTCAGCCATGCAAAGTTCCATAGATTGTCCCTGTTCTTTTCCTTCTTCCTTAGCTTTGTACGTTTTGGCTTCAGAATCATTCACTTTTGTAACACCTTCCTCTACAGTCAAGTCTTCGTTGGTGGAAACACTAGTCTCAGATGTCGTAGTGGCATTTGAGTCAATTCTTTCCAACTTGGGTCTATTTTTTAAAGATAGGAAACCTTCACTATCAGTAGAAACAGAATCGTCTTTCTGTGTATTAGAGAATATTTTACTCCTAGGAGCAGGGTTTGTATACCTGGTTCCCTGTTCAGACGTGGATTGAGAACATTCAGTGGCTGATGAATCATCTGTTGTTGTTAAACCCTTTTCACGATTCCCTCTGAACTCATGGACACCAGAGGAAAGGGTCTCTGGTTTTAACTTTGGAATGACAATGTTCTTCTTTAAAAGACTTACAGTTTGTCTTAATAAATTGCCTTCCATAGGATTTGTCAACCGTACATTTAGTTTTGGTTTTTCAACATTTGAGCTTGAGGCAGCGGAATCAGTCATTTCTTTGTCTTCAGAAGAAGTGGAAGGCATGTTGAGTTCAGAAAAAATGTTTCGTCTTGATACATCTGGACTTTTGACAGTTGATTCACTTGTTGATGCCTTTGACTTTGATGGAGTGTCAATGATACTTTCACTGTCGGATGACTGTAGTGTCACGTCGGTTTCGCTTGGTGATTTCATGTCAGTGTCTGATGATTCTTCTAAATCCTTCTTTTGTATTGGTCTTTGTGTCTTTTCACTATCATCAGAGGTTTCATCACTTTCAAGGGCTTTTGGCTTCCTGGAGAATTGTGCCATGCAAACAACACTTTCTCTATCAGAAGATGAACTAATGACTGAGGAATCTGTAAATAGTTGTATCCTTTTAAACTTTGAACTATGTGTATGAATGACTATCTTTTCTACTGTTGGTGTCTTACACAATGATGTAATATCACTGGTGCCTAAACACTTTATCTTAATTCTAGGGAATTTTAAAAGATAATGTTTCCAATACCATGTTCTGTCTACTCTTTTCAGATGTTTAATTCCAGGTTTAATTGCAAATTTGAATTCAGGATGGCTTACATGTTTTGTCCTTTTTGATGACCTATGACTATCAACAGACTTCTTTTTGTCATGGTTTTCCTTTTTACTTGAAACAGACGTAGAGAGATGTTTAATAGATGGATCCACAACAGACCCAGCTGCACTTTTATTTGGTTCATTGTCCAAGAAACAGTGTAACTTACTGATGTAGTCACCTGGACTGCCGTCATCAGAGTCTGATGAAAACATTTTCTCTGATTCACTAACAGCTGATACTTTAGTAGGCACTTCCATGTCAACTTTTAACGATACACTTTTATCTTTAGGTAGTTCTGTCACGCTTTCATTTGTAGATGATGTCAGACTTTCTTTTACTTTTTTAATTGATGTACCTTTGTCTACCTTTTCATTAAGTTGAGCAAGGTTTAAGTGTTCCTTTTCACCAGTACTTGTTGGCTTTTTCAGGGAAACTTTTAAATGCTGTGGAAAATCTTTGTTGGCTGTAACATCTTTAATATTTATACGTAGTTCCTTCAATTTGTATGGTTCTTCGGTAGATGACTTTCTTGATAAAACTGGTGATGTTGAAAGCTTGCTAGATTTTTCATCAAGCTGTTTTTCTGACTTTTGTACTAAGCTTGGTTTATCTTCTACCTTTGCCTCTGCAGTCAGTGTATCATCATGTTCCATTTCCTCCATGTTATCTGATTCTTCAGGAATGTCTTCATCTGATGTAAAATCTGTCTTTAACTCCTTTTCAAGTCTTTCAGAAGTCAGTGGTCCTCCAGCAGTTCTTTTATTTCCAGAAGAAATATCAGCCGGTTTGTGTGTGCTATCCTTTTCCATTGCCTTATTTTTGGCTTTCTTCTCTTCTTTTTTACTGGTTCTAAAGAGTTTAAGAGAATCAGATTCTGAAGATTTAGCTTTCTTTGCTACTTCTTTTATCTTTTCCAGAAAGGCATTAAAATGTTTGTCATCATGATCTGCAGATTGTTTAGTTGGTATTTTATGATCAGCTGCTTCTCTTGATGTTGTTGATTTGTTTCTTACTTCTGTTGAATCCTTCTTTGCATGACTTTGGTGTCTAGATTGTGAGCTTTCATGAGCTATTTCCTCCCATCTGTCTGGTCTGTTATCATCTCTATTGTAGGACTTACTTCTTGAATACTCATGGTTATGCTGTCTATCAAAACTATCTCTGTTATAATCGTTTGACTGTCTTCTCCTGTCTCTTTCATTGTGTCTGTCTCCATGAGGTCTTTTAGAATTCCTTTGATCACCTTGGCTTCTAGAGTCTCCATAGGAACTTCTATAGTTTGACTTGTTTCCTTGTCCATGTGTTCTGTTTGAATGTGTGTCATTTGAAGAGTATCTTTCATTTCTGGTCTTAGTGAATCTAGAGTCTTGTACATTTGAGTTATTGCCACTTAGTCCCATGTCCATGGCTCTCTTTGCTTCTCTCCATTCTTTATAAGTTTTGTATTCTTTTTTACCTCCTGAGCTAACATCAAAGTCACCTGCATTGACCAAGCTTCCATCTTCTATTCCTGCTGCTTCTTTTTCATTAGACTGTCTTTGCTCAGGTAACTCAGTGCTGGTCTCAGGCAGATTTTCCACATTGGTATGTTGTAGTTTATTAACACTACCTGATTCTTCTTCATTCATAGCAACAGTCTCAATCTGCTCTGTCTCTATGGCATCATCATCAGCTGCATCGATCTCCATGTCAACAGTTTCACAACTTTCTGTATTTATTTCAGTAGATTCATTACATCTTACTTCATCTTTTTCTAAATTCTCAATTTCTTTATTTTGTGATGTTTCCTCTGAATCAAGTGTATCATGGTCAAGAGTACTGACTGCTTTAAGTGATATGCGTGTTGCAATTGGTTTTAACACTGGTAAAACTGTACTGTCTGTCTGTTTGGGTACACCACTTTCCTTAACACTTGTATCACTTGCACTGGCTTCTTGTTCTCTCTCTACAACAGTTTTGTTTTTAATACACATGTCAACATCTGCATCACCTTTAACTGTCTCTGCTGCCAAACTCTTAGATGGTGGTCTTCCTTTCATTTTGAAAACCTTACCAATTTTTGCAATAGTTTTTTGCATTTCCAATAATGTCTTTGTTAACACAATATTTACTCCATTTTCATCATTCATACTTCTTTGAGGAATTAGTTCAGCTCTTTCTATATGAGCCTGCCTTTCCTTCTCTACATTTGTAGTTTCTTTGTTTATATCATCAATATTAGGTATCCTAACTTCACCTTCCACTTTTTTAAGATCTGCCATGAAAGTACTGCCATCCTCAGTTTTGATGGGCGTATCGACTGACACAGAACCATAACCGTAGTCAAATGTTTTAACGGGTAGAAAGGCACCTGTTTCTTGTTTGTTTCTAGATTGGATTTTCTCTTTTCGCAAAACATTTCCCGACGCCTCTAATTTAACTATATTCGCTACATCCAAATCCAAGGCAGCATCGAATCCATAGGAGTACTCAAATACTTCTTGCTTTGCAATAACCTCTTGCTTTATCTTTTTAGATAAGGGATTGTTGACGAACCTGCTTTCTATTTGGTAATTTCTTGTAATAATTCCGTCTGAAGTTTTGTGTTCATAATCATCTTCACTAGAAATCGCTATTACTTCCTCTGGATTGTCAAAGCTTCTCCTATATGCAGTATCTTGATTGTGAACCAGTTTGTGAGGACCTGCTTTAGTCTTTAATCTTTCTGTATAGTTTTTAGACCTTTGAGAAAAACCTTTATTACGTCTTTCTGGACTATAAATGTCGACCTCTGATGGCACTTCATGTAGGTCAGAGTTGGTTATTGGTGTTGGCAACAAAGTTTTACGGGTATGAGGGTCTGGTAAAAGACCTTTCTTAAGACTAGGTCTATTCAAAGGATCTTTTCTTGTTGAAGCCGACGGACTAGGCAATGATGTGTTTGCAACTGGATCTGGTAGCAAGGCTATATTGTGTGCCAAAGGACTTTTTTCAATCTTTATTTCTGGAAAATTGGGAGGGTCAGGAAGTAGTGGTGTTTTTTGCAGCTGGTCAATTCTGGGTTTACCTTTATGTTTTAGATTTGGCGATGGGCTTGGAAGAAGTGCCTTTCCAGGTAGCACTGGACTTGGCAACAGAGGTTTTCTTCCTTCTGTTATCTGCGATGACCTACCTAAGCTAGAGCTAATGTGGAATTTATTTTTGGTTGATTGACTTTCATGTCTGTACATTTGATCTGGATATTGATTAATAACTTGCTCTTGATCCCAACTTTCACCACCCACAGTTGTCCCATAATCTTCAACTTGTTCTTGATCCCAATTTTCAACACCCACATTTGTCCTGAAGTCTTCATAGTGGTCTTCAGGTACTTGTTCCCATTCCACTCCAGCTGACTGAGCACTGCAGTTTTCATTATACCCGAGAGCTTCACTAGTAGTGGCATATTCATCATAGTATTCTGTGAAATGTTCTTCCTGTTGTGGAGCATCATGACCAGCATCATCCATACCATATTTGGAAGTATAAACATTTTCATCATATTCCCTTTTAATAAATGGCTCTACAAATTCTTCAGTGACCTCTGTATTTGGATCATGCTCTCCTACTATGTTAGTATAAGGGTCTACTTCATTGTAATGTTCCTCTCCAGCGATGTTATCACCTACATTATAATCATAGTTTGGATCATTGGTATTATACTCACAAGCAAGGTTACTTTGAGAATGAAATTGACCTTGTACCCATGGCCTTCTGGCTGATGAAGTTGTTTCTGTAGTGAATCTAGCCATCTGTCCTGATAGTACTGTGGGAGTGTTGCCCCTGCCTCTGCCACCATGCCCTGTTTGAAAAGTTGGGCATTTGCCTTTGTTACCACGCCCTGTTTGAAAAGAAGGGCCTTTGCCTCTGCCACCATGCCCTGTTTGAAAAGTAGGGTCTTTGCCTTTGCCACCACGCTCTCCTGGAAAACTAGGGACATTGCCTCTGTCACCACGCCCTGCTCGAAAAGTAGGGACATTGCCTCTGCCACCACGCCCTGCTGGAAAAGTAAGGATGTTGCCTCTGCCACCACGCCCTGCTGGAAAATTAGGGACGTTGCCTCTGCCAGAACGCCCTGCTGGAAAATTAGGGACAATGCCTCTGCCACTATGCCCTGTTTGAAAAGTAGGTGTGTTGTCTCTGCAACCATGTTCGGTTTCTAATGCAGGGACATTGCCTCTGCCACCATGTCCTGTTTGAAAAGTAGGGATGTTGTCCCTAAAACTATGTTCCGTTTGTAATGAAGGGGTGGTGCCCTTTCCTCTGCCACCATGAAAAGGTCTTTCAGCATTTGATTGTGAATATGGATGTTGAAATGGTCCTCTATTAACCTGTCTACGGGGCCTCCTCTCATTGTTTGACGCCATGCTTAGACAACTGGCATCATTTCTACAACAAAAAAGTTGTATATTAAGAAAACAATAGTTATGCTTAGTTCAGCATCCTGCAAAGTGGACAGACATGTTATAATTAAATGTAAAAGCTGGTGTCACACTGATACCTCAGTAGTAATAGTCAATAGGTGCATTAGAATCTAAATTAACAAGGAAATCGTTTGAAGTGAGGAATGCTCCCCCAAATGCCTATTGTCTATAAAAGGCAGATTCTGTAAATTGTAATCAAACACCACTTGTACACCAAGACATGACAAAGAAAACCACCTTTTATGAAAAGTAATAAGGAGAGATAGTTCAAGTAAAATGTAAGATATGATTATGGTTCTTGTCTTCTGCACTTCCTCTTATTAACATCCATATATGTACCAATTTCAATCCCCTTTGTACTTTCCAAGATATGACCCAGACAGGAATTCATTATGAAAAAATAAATGGTTAAGGGGAGATAATTATGTAAATATACAGGGTAGGATTATGGTTCTTGTGCACTACCGTTCCCCTGACTGCCATCTATCTATAAACCAAGTTTCATTTCAATCCCTTTTGTACTTTCCAAGATATGACCCAGACAGGAATTCATTATGAAAAAAATAATGGTTAAGGGGAGATAACTATGTAAATATACAGGGTAGGATTATGGTTCTTGTGCACTACCCTTTCCCTGACTGCCATCTATCTATAAACCAAGTTTCATTTCAATCCCTTTTGTACATTCCGAGATATGGTCAGGACACACATCCATTATGAAAATAAATGGTTAAGAGGAGATAATTATGTAAATATACAGGGTAGGATTATGGTTCTTGTGCACTACCCTTCCCCTGACTGCCATCTATCTATAAACCAAGTTTCATTTCAATTCCTTTTGTACTTTCCGAGATATGGCCCAGACAGGCATCCATTATGAAAAATGGTGAGGGGGAGATAACACTGTAAATATACAGGGTAAGATTATGGTTTTTGGGTTCTGCCCTTCTCCTCATTATCATCTATCTGTATACCAAGTTTAATTCAAATGCCAACAGTAGTTTTATAGTTATTGCCGGACAAAGTACTGGGACGAACGGCTTAGCGGACGACTATATGCTTCCCCTTTTTGGGGAGCATAAAAATAAAATCTGCATTTCTACACAAGGGAAGGTCTTGTTGTCATATATAAGTCTCATCTAATTGAAAAGTAAAGTGATTTGATCATTGTGTAACTAGGTTGTTAACTGTTCACCAAACTAGTATACAATGAAACTCAACAAACCTGAAATACTGTAAGGTACATTGAAACAGACTGACAGCCACCAACAACTGCATACACACATTTGAAATTATGTGACTATAAAAGAAACAAAAACAATAACTGAATCAATCAATGTGTGGAGAAAGTATATACTTGATTACAAAAAAATGTGATTTAGCTTTTCTTTTCTTTTTTTTAAATTTGGAGGTTTATTTTATTAAAATTGTTATACACATCAAGGTAGTGACCAAGGAACTGACTTATTTAAGTAATAAAGAAGGGCACTAAATGAAAACTCAGACAAATGCAATGAAGTGCTGCTGTATCATTAGTTTTCTGCCGTCTAGTCAGCGTTCGATACTAACGATAGTCCGGGAGTCCGAGACCCCTTAATATTGTGTCGGACTTCAGAATAACACGACCAGGCAGTCCGTCGGACTCCTTAATTTTTAGAGCAAGATCCGAAATCGTCAAACATCGATTTGCTTTTTGTCCGCG
>ENA-OREC01001568-OREC01001568.1-marine-metagenome-genome-assembly--contig:-NODE-1568-length-11719-cov-12.213623_pt1 | contig 11719 bp, 7 predicted proteins | sample MGYA00248626_ERZ508543 | MGnify/ENA primary metagenome ERZ508543 (study PRJEB26211, sample SAMN05518279) | marine metagenome | isolation source: Puget Sound, Washington, USA | host: Bankia setacea... | reverse complement strand
ACATTATGGTTGTCTAACATACATGACATATCGATACCCGTCGTCTGCATGCGGTCACCAAGTTGGATGGGCAGGTTTCCTTAAGGTACCTCCAATTCCTTTCACAGAAACATCGGTGCAAACGACAATAAATTGTATCAGTTGTTGTAACTCGTTTGGTAGTTTTTGTAAAATAGATAATGTTTCAACTGGGTTTTTTAAAGGTTGCCTAATGAATTTGAATAGAAAAAACACATTGATTTGCTGGTAACATGGATGTCTAAGTATGATATGTATCTTGTATGTGACTTAACTGTCTATATATGCATTTTCTTTAGGCTTGCAGGTATAGTGAGCTTCCTCCATTCAGTAAATCACTCAATCATTACCTCTCAGTGTTCCTAGATGAACAAGATACAGGTGGACTTATCCTGACACCCCTATATCTTATATTGGGATGCTCCATACCATACTGGATGTCAACACCTGGAGGTAGGTCTAGGAGTTGTAATATAATACAGGGTTGTTCTGCTTATATGACCAACCAAAATATTGAGGTGGACTTTATACAACGAGTGAGACCCAATAACATTGAAATAAGGTGTTTTTGACCAAAATATCTTAATATCATGTGGTCTTAAAGACAGTTCTTTACTGAAGTACACGTAACAAAGGGAAGTACAAAGTAATCAACTAGCTTATACTTTTCAACCAAATACAAGGTTCAAAGCTGGACACTATGAAAGGAACAAACTGTTTAATAAGTTAATCAAGACACTTTTAAAGATTAGAATAGTTGTATGATAAATTTAGGTTTTGTATTCATTTTAATTAAAGTTAAGTTGTTTGTGCTATTTCTGTTAAGAATATTTATTTTTGCCTACCTGGTATTTAAAATAGTGGTATACACGTATGTATAAAATTGAGTTCAAATGAAATATATAACGTGTTATTTTATATTTGTATTTTCAGGGTATCCAAACATTGTCATCTTCTCTGGCCTTCTCTCTATTGGTGTGGGCGACAGTGCAGCGTCTTTGTTTGGTAGCAAGTTTGGCAAGCATAAATGGCCAGGTATGCTGATAATGGATTCTTTCATGGCCCCATCTGTATCATTGACTAAGTCTAATCATACTGCCCTATGTAAATTTAATGTGCAGTAGAACACACACATGCAGCTTCATTGGAAACAAACTAAGGTTTGATCATTATTGGAACTTAAATGTGAGGAGCCTTGCAGTGCAGTACGGGTAGCACGTCTGACTGTAATTGGACAGTTTGAAACCCCATCAAAGACTTCCGCAAGTAACTTTGCATTCATGGCTAAGTACTGGTTCGTTCCAGGAACGGATTTGAATGTGTTTTCACATTAAAACTAAAAGAATAAGGGAATTATAGTAGATTGACATTTATGTCAAATAAGCTTCCTTGTTAAATCATAAAAATGTTATAGATGAGGACTATTCTACTTTTTCAGGTACAGTCAAGTCCATAGAAGGTACCGTGTCATCTGTGATATGTCAGCTAGTTGCTATCTTAGCCCTACACTGTCTGGGTGAGCTATGTTTATTATAAAATATTTATAAAAAGTGTAATCCAAGTATTTATAAAAGCTTTTATCTCTAAAATGAATATTGTATTTCTTATTGACCTAAGCTGTAATACTGCTACAGTAAGCAGGTTCCCTTAAACAATCAGTCACATTTTATTGTAACCGACTGTGCAGTATATATTTTTCTTACCTACTTGGTGGGAAAAGACATGCTCACATGGTCACATGACGGTGTTAGATTTCCTTGTCTGCGCACAAGGGTGACACGCACATTTTTTTATCCCGATTCAATAAAACATGCCAAGCGCGGAAAACATTAGGAACCAAACTTAGCCAACATCATCAACATTGACGTCACACATCGTCAAAACATTGCAACGTTTCCCGCGATTTTGACGTTTTCCTCCATAGCAAGTACATTTTGGAAGGTACAAGCAAGCAGGGGGTCGGAACCCATGCTGCGTTTGGGCCACTCCCCTCCCCACGGCTGTCCCTTGGGTTGGACATACAGTCTTCCACCCCCACCCATGTTGACTACTATTACATGTAGTCAACATTGAAATTTTAGTTAGATAGGGTTTCTTACTTGTAATCTGTGATTGCCTGTCAGGGATGGGTTTGAACTTTAATCAGTGCTGGTTTGTTCGAAGAAAATATTTGACTTTGTTTAAAAAGCAGATTTTGGTTGAGTCCCAATTACACTCTCTTTTCTCTACTTTCAGGTGTACTAGGAGCAGAGCTAAGAGTACCTTTGATATTGTGTATTGTTCTAAACTCTTGTCTTGAAGCTACCACTAGACAAATAGACAATTTGGTCATACCAATGTTTACATTTATGATGATGCGGTCTATGCCAGTGTCTTATTAGAGCTTGTTCAGATTCTGCAAATCTTAACTTTAAAGTCTTTCATGTGTTGTTTAACGGACAATTGATATGTGGTCTATATTATTCAAGAAGATTCTTTGTATCATGTGACTTTTCAATGCGCTCAGACCAACTGGTTGGCATGCTTCCCACGGGTATGTTGTGTCATGCTTCCCACGGGTATGTTGTATCATGCTTCCCGAGGGTATGTCGTGTCATGCTTCCCACCGGTATGTCCACGGATATGTCGTGTCATACTTCCCAAGGGTATGTCGTGTCTTAGGCTATATCAAACATGTGTAACAGAAACGTTTTATTACATTGACAAAAACAACAACGTATGTTAAACTGTTTTCTCTATGGATACAAAATGTATAATATTACTTTGGAAACAAGGTTAGCTATGTGATAAATTGTGATATACATGTGTAGATGGATATAATCTCTTGTGATAAATGTGGAGTTCTTTATGACATGCAGTCTAAAACTTTGCCTGTTCAACATTTGTGTGACACATTATTGAAGAACTTTTGGAAAGCATATAGGTTGTTATAAAAATGTAATGTTTATAAATCAATCTGACATACAGTTACCTTGGCTTGTGAGTGATTACTGTGTTTTTTTCTACTTTGCTTGTGCGACTTTTCTATAAGCACTAGAAGAACTTGTATACAAAATATTGAACACAGATATTTGTGATTTCTATTTATGTATACAGTTTTGTTTGGTTTTGACGATATTTAACAAGGGAGCTTGTTTGACATTTAAGTCAATTTTCCATAAGGCCCTCAATTTATTTTAGTTCGATTGTGAAATCACGCTCGAATCCGTTCCTGTAACCAACCAGTACTAAGCAATAAGGGAATAGTTTCTTGCTCAAGGAAACAATGGGGGCCTTTGATGGTTCTCGAACCCAAAACCTCCACATTACGAGTAGTAGAGCTCTAACAGCTTGAGTTCTGTGCATTTTTATTGACAAAAGTGACACATGGTATGAAGTGTCAAAAGTGTACACCATTATTCACATACCATATAAAGTTAAGACTGCACAAGGCTAGAACTTTTTAGAAAGTTCAAGTGCATGTTCACAACCTGATGGTCATATTGCTTGCCTATGGCTGATTGTCAATGAGAAGTAAGTACATAATGCACCAATACTATCCAATCTGCAATAAGGTTACAGGTGTCATATGTACTCTATTAATAGTTTCTGAATCATACTTTTGTACTAAATGGAACTATATCAAAATGATATGTACATAGTTGAATATTTTTGTACTTTCTATATGTTTAATGACGGTATTATATGCAATAAACACAAAATTAAACCCACACTTATATTATTATTTATTGACCTCATTTATTCCTGTTAAAGGTATTTGGGATTGTTTGTATAGTGATACTGAATGGTTTATTTTTCCTTAAATAAAATATACATGTGGTGTTTCCATTTAAAATGTATAAACATTTTTTGCTATATGCTGGGCTTTACCAACTACAAAGGACTACAAGCTGGCAAATTTCGTTTAGATGACTTGAAATCTGTAGGTGTGTATGTCACAAAAGTTCAGCCAAAAAACAAGCTGGCTGACCGACCAACTGTCTGATAACTCCAGTATACCTCCCCAGCCTTAATTTCATTAGTTAGAGGTAAACTAATTGTACATTTATTGAATTTGAATGACACAATGCAAATACACTTCAACTACAGAAAAAACTATGACACATGTTTGTCACACTGAAGATCAGTTTATTTCAGAACTGTTTAAAGGAAACACAATAGTTAAACCACAGCCAACTTATTCCAGAGATCTTTGATTAGACTGTCATCTAGACCTGACCAGACTGACTGAGCCAAACAGTTCCACACAATATTTAGAATTGTCACTAAGTACATACATGTAAGGCAATGTGATACTACACTTTAATTGTTATCTGTAGTAAACAACACTAATACAGTTTTTCTCTCTATAGCAACAGTTCTCATTTTTCTAATTTGCTTTTCAGTTCTATGAAGTTTATATTTGTTTGTCGAATTCAATCTCTTTTTCAATTACAATTGCTTTTTCTTTCCTGCCGATCATTGGTGGGTATGCATATACATGAATGTTGCTGGGCTCCCGTGATGGCATCAGGACACTAGTCAGTAACATCTTCAGTGCCTCGTCATCAAAACCCACAACTTTCCCGTCCTCTATACCTTTGTACAGCTGGTAGGGTTTACTAATCCACATCAAGTTACAAGTACTGTTGGCCTCGTCACTCTTCCATAGCTTCATTGTGTTGAGTTGGTACGCAGCTATTCTAAATGTTTGTCCATCAGTCAGCAGTGTTTGTGTGGTGATGGAGTGATCTAGTTCTTCATACATGTTGAAACCTGGAACAATAGAATACCATAAGGTACAGAATATAAACCCTGAATGTGTTATGTGTGACCCTGTCATTATAAGTATGCGACATTGTACTTCACCCAGACAGAATCAGTACACAGATCAGATAGCACAGCTTCATATGCAATGGGATAACAAAGTTCATAAGAATTTGTGAAAACTCAATCAGAATGACGTTTAGAAATTATAGAGAAAAAGATTTTCCCCATTAAACTATAATCTGTTAATACTGGTACTCAATTATTGTTTTCAATTACATGGAAAAATACACTCCCCCAAAAAATTAAATTGTGAAATCATAAATATCTTTTGAAAACTCGTACAATCATCATCCAAAACTTTAATGCGAGAAGAAATTAAATTTAAATCTGGTGCCTAACGTGCTCCATATTTGTTTTAAAAAAGTGAAAACTTGAATTGTGCTCCTACCTCGTACATGTGCTTGAGCTAGGGCAGATAGAAAGCAGGACACAAGTCCATAACCTTTCAGTGCTTCCTCTGCACAGTCCTCTCCATACTTGCTGGCTATTAACTGAAGGGTGGGTCTGTTACTGAACACTATACCAAGATGGGTGAAATGAAACGGATCTAAGGGTTTGCTGAAGTTGAACCCTGAAAATATAAAGCATACTGGTAATTCAGTGCAAAAAATTAACATTCTCAAAATCTCTACTTGTCCTGCTCATCATAGTATGGTAACCGCCTCCTCGATAGCCTAGTGGTAGAGTGCTGGCTTTGAGTGCGGGAGGTCCGGGTTCTATCCCCAGTCGAGGACAGCGTCGTACCAAAGACGTTATAAAAATGGTACCAGTAGTTCACTAGTTTGGCACTCAACATTAAAAAGGTAAATACTGGCTCTTTCTGAAAAATTAAGATAGGACAAAAAAATGTAATGGATAAAATCTGGGATAGAAATCCTTCGAAGTCGGAGATCATTGGCTGTTGTGGCGGGGATGAAAACCCGAATGATCACGCAGAACCGACAAAAGTCGAACGCTAACAAAAATAAAAAATAGTATGGTAAAAATCATTTTAAACTTTCCACTTTTCCTGCATCCCAATCCTTTTTTCAGGGTTAATGGACTTTATGCAATAATCGTTCGGAGCAAAACACTTTATATCAACTGTTTCAAGCCTTTAATTTGTTACTAGAGAATTATTTGTGAACAAGTTAACCATTACCCACAATGTAGGAGTTAGTACTGTCTTGATTATTGTAATAAACCAAACCAACATGTAGCAATGACATAGAGCTCTCTTTTATACTCTTTACGATGTAAAAAAAAGAGCTGTTACACCAATATTTAATACTTTTAAAAACTTTGATGAACAGTCCAGTGATTAAAAACAAATAGTGGTCATCTAATGCTGCACAAAATTAAGAGACATACCTGATGTAATATTTCTGTCCACATGCTCTGCAAACTGACCAAAGCACTTAGGGTTGTATTCACTGTACAGTAGGGGATAGTCCTTGGAGCAATCTTCACTTCTGAACTTCACAAACTGAAATAGTTCATGTATTACAATTATTCGAACATCTATGTTTGCTATCTCACATACTGAGTTAATTATGTATAGCAATGAAGCAGTTTTGAGGATAACTTTTTAGACTACAAAGGTATTGAGTTGATGATACTGCAATATGATTGCAATTTATTAGTGTTCAATCGATAAATTGTCATCATCTGTATCAATAAAGGTTTTTGTTACAGATCTCCTAATCACATGGACTGTTACTGGTTTTAAATGGCTAAAACACATATTGCTGAATTATCAAGACAATGCAAAGTCTTATTGCTTGGTATTTTTAATGTTTTCAAGAGGTACTTTATATCTTAAAAGTATGTTTTGTTACACTAGCAGTCAACAACATCAAGACATAAGTAAAATAAGTAAAGCAGGATTTCCATACATGTTGCCGTATCAGTTATAAACATTCGATTATTACTGTAATAGATCATCATAATCAATTGGTTTTGATGTCTGATAATTAAGTTATACCAATATCAAATATAACCAAAATTGCAATTAAAATGAATTATGTAAGAGGGCCTTGAATTATCCACCAAAGTGATAAAAGGAATTAAAGAGCAATGGTTTGAATCAACAACTTCCTTTGCAAATAACAGGTATTTATTTAACTGGTATGCACTAGTATGTATTGTATAACTCTTGTTCAGAAACATGTTTTTGAAATGTATCTACAAATCAGCTGTTTGCCTTACCTCTTCCAACGGTGTTCTTTTTCTAATTTGGAAGTCTACCAGGTGCTTTCCATAAAAAGGTGCATTATTTTGAAGTATATGGTTTCTCGGTCTCTTTTTCAATACTTTTGATCTGTTAAGGCCGTGTCTGTGAAAACATGCTTCAACGGTAACATCTCTGTCTAACATAACATCACAAAGTTCTTCACGATGGCCTAACACACCAAAAATGTTATTCAACAGTGTTTGCATCTTCATTCTTGAAAACTCATATGGTAAATGTCTCAAAGTCTTGTGTTCAGATGTATAAACTTCTTTGTGTAGAAAGGAACTCATTTTAGAACGATTCATGCAATGATCAAGCTCCAAGCACTCAGTAACACTGGCCTTGACCATATCAAAATCAAATGTATCAAGAATTAAATTGTTGTAGGCTTCAGGCATCGAGTTGTAAACATGAGTTTTAGCTACTCCACACTGGTAATCAAATGTATTCGGGGCAGCATTAATTGCTGGAAAGTTCCATGTTTTATATTTCAAATCGGTTAAGTATTTAACTTTGGCTTTAAGGGTTTTCCATTGCTTGATTTCTTTCCTCTGCCGGTCCCATAGCCAGCATATTTTGGGATTCATCTCGCCCCATTGTCCTCCTGGGCGAACAGGACGGATCTGTGGAAGCGGACATTTTCTGGAATTACAAGGTCCACCACTGGTGCTTATATTGGTCTTTAGATCAATGCATGACACACTGCATGGTAAAAGTTTTGACTTTGAATTGACTTGCACACTCCGTAACATGACCGCCGCCATCTTGATGACCGTTTATTTACCCGCAAGATATTGTAAGTAGCGGAAAGAATATAAACGACAATCTCCTACACAGTGACCTCCCTTGACAAGCAGAATAGATTGCAAAGAACGACAACTCTGCATGTGAGATTGCATAACCGACTGCTACTTTGAACAAATTTGAGACAAGATTATATTTCAAGTATTTTCTATTTACATTTCATCCCCTTTTTATCTTTATTACATACTTCTTGCGTTTGAGAGAGCAGAAACAATGTGTACAAACACGGACCTATAAACCATGGATTGGCAACCTTCTTAAGCTATATATAGTTACTCTGAACGCTCGCAAAACTCGGGATTTCATCCGAGATCTCATCATTTGGCAATCGTACAAACTCGGCCCTCTTCGCCAATGCTCGGATTCGTAGATAAGTTGTTAGCACACTTTAATTACTCTATTTTTAATTCACACACTACTCACAGATAGTCACAGATCCTCTTCTGACCGTAGGACTACAGCGTCCTCTTCTGTCAGCCCCTTGTCTATACTTGTTTTACTTAGGTCTTGTCCGGTCGTTTTTATCATTTCACTGTAGTTAAATTTCTGTTCCTGACTGTTCCAGAAGCGATCCAATCTAGCTTCAAAACACGGTATTGTTGCTGCTGCAACTACTTTTTCTGGTAAACTGTTCCCAACCTCAACTGCCTTTGCGTAAAAGTGTACTTCCTAATGTCTAGTCTTGAGCTCGATTTGTATAGTTTTAGATGAAGCCCTCAGGTGTGGGAGTCATTACTTGGTGTAATTAAAGCACATACATCATCATCATATTTTCCTGTAAGTATCTTGTACATTTCAATCATGTCTCCACTGGATATTCTGTAAGATAGTGTAGGGAGTTAGCATATTCAAGGTGGGGTCTTACTAAGGCTGTATATAGTAGTTTAAACAAGTTGATATCCATGTATTCCATTGTTCTTCTTATTACCCCCATTATAGAATTGGCCTTGTTGATCTTCTCACACATGTGCTGTTCAAAGGATAGTTTGTTGTCTATGGTAACTCCTATATCTTGTTCTGTTTCTACATATTCCATTGGTGTTATACCTTCCTTCAGTGTGTAAGATTTCCGTTCCACATGTGATCGTCCAATTCTCATGACCTTGCACTAGTCTGGATGGAAACATAGTAGCCACTTTTCGGACCATTCATGTATAGCATGGATGCCTCTTTGCAAGTATTCACAGTCTGATTGTTGGAATATTCCTCTGAATGCTTTAGTGTCATCTGCAAACAGGTATTATGTGTCTGTGCCAATACTGGTTACTTCGGGCATGTTGTTTATGTACAGTACGAACAAAATTGGACCCAGTACTGAACCTTGGGGTATACCGCTTGTTAATCTTTTCCATTCTGATTTTCCCCATTCACTATAACTCGTTGTTTCCGTCCTAGTAGGGATGATATTATCCATGTATTGTAATGTCCTGTGATTTGGTATTTGTCTAATTTATGTAGTAGTCTTAAGTGTGGTACCTTGTCGAATGCCTTCATGAAATCGCAGTAAACGACGTCCATACATCCTGCTTTGTCTAATATTTCAGTCCACTTATCCATGACTTGCAGTAGTTGGAGTACTGTAGAACGTCCACTAATGAAGCCAAACTGTTTCCTACTAAAACGCTTATTTAGATTCATATGCTCAATAATGTCTTCTCTAACCAAGGTTTCCATCAGTTTGCAAATGATACTGATTAAACTAACAGGTCTGTAATTTCCAGCTACCTTTTTATTTCCTTTCTTGGATAACGCTGTTATGTTTGCACATTTCCAATCTTCAGGAAGTTCACCAGTGTCTATAGATGTTTGGAATATAACGGATAGAGGAGTAGAGATAGTATTGCTTAGCTCTTTTAGTATTCTAGGATGGATTCCATCTGGTCCCGGTGATTTAGAGATGTTCAGCTTGTCTAGTTTCTTCTTTATTTTCTCCCTGTTAAGCATCATCGCTTCCAACGGAAGGATATTGATCTTCTCCACTTCTGGCATCTCTGTGTCTGGTTCGTCCATGAATACTGGTGTGAAAAATTACTTGGAGAAAAAACTTCGTTATGTTTGAACTACCACTAGTAAGGCACGTGTTTTTCTGGGTAATTATAAGTTTGCATTGTCGTCTCAATTGAGGGTTGGTTCGGTTGAAATAATCGTTTAAAACGTTCCCCACGTGGTTCATGCTGTTGAATCTAATTTTTCCGACTATATACAAACCAATGCGTATCCATGGGAATAACGCAACACGTTACGGAAGTGCACGGAAATAACCGACTACCGCCGATCGACAGAATGACTGTATCTCCCGATACGTACTGCATAGGCGCTAAGGCTGCTGGGTAAAATATTATTCGTTATCGTTTTACCGACATTAGGGAGTTGTCAATCCATGGTTTATAGGTCCGTGCTACTTGCTAGTACATGTATGTATTCATCTCCATCATTTCTTTGGATTTTTGTATAAATGTATAGCATGAATACATTGACCTGACACCCTGGGGAATACTTTAATCAAGAGATTCACTTAGTATCAAATGGTATTCAATGACTGTACCTGAGTCTATGCAAAAGACACAGTTCTGAACACCATGACTAATAAAAAATGTTTCTGACCAGTAAAAGTTGTCTGTCTTTTGTCATCTCTGCTGTTACAAATAAATGTACACTATCTATGTAATACCATGACTATCAAACCTCACATTAATCAAGTCTACTTTGCATCTGAACCGTCCATGTGTTCAGAAGTGTCAGGTCTATGTTCCCATGCAATACTACATCAGCTATAAGAGTAAAGTAAATAGTATAAAATTAAGTTGCATTCATATTGATACACCCTGTAAACAAAGTTTTAGGCAGAAGGGTATATAGGAATCACCCTGTCCATCTGGCAGACGTCTGTCCATATTTCTTGCAAGCACAACTCCTCCTAAATGTGCATAAAGTAGGATAATGCCTGTCCGAAAAATATCAAGGGAGATAACTATTTGTGCAGGGGACAGGAGCTATCCTGTGATTTGACTCACAATTCTAGTTGTTTACAGTTTTTTGCATTGACTTTCAAGAGTAATCTCTTAACATGTGCTAGTTTAACTACCATATTGTTTCTATTTAACACCCCTGTTAAATTATATCTAAACTGTCTTGATGAAAATGATGAGAATTTTTATTTTTTTTAAGCATAATTATATTTATAGCCCATTTATTTTGGCTTGAAATAACTCAGCTCCAAATTGGAAAAAACAAGGGCCAACAAATGTATATTGACTCTAACTATGGGTGTTGTATAGAAACTTTGTCCAAACTTGAGAAATGATCTTCTAATGCCGACCCCACCATGAGTATTGTGTAGAAACAGTATGGTATATAATTAGATATTTCGCCTCACTTAGAGTGTTTGTGGAGTATAAGTGGTATATGTGTTGATAATTCGCTAGGTCAATATGAATGTTTCCTGTTTTGTATAGGACAATAGATCCCCTGTAAGTATGATCCATATTTGTTGAGTCCCCACTGTAAATATAAACACTACTGTAAACCTAGAGTTGTAACCATGGCAAACCCAAATTCCTTTTAATGGTCTGAATAATTGCTCTGTTCATTTGAGGGATAACTCTGTCAATGGTCATGGTTTAACTAGAGTGATCTCCCATTTTAGTAGGTATTTCACAAAATCATATATAGAAGCCTCACATTTTGTCCATTTCTTGTTGGGTTTGAGTTATTTTATAAGTTAACTTTATGTATTCAACAAGTCTGATATTTGCAATTTATAAATGACCACAACTTGTCTTACTGTAAAACAAAATTACAAGTATTGATACTACACAAGTTGTATAATACTATAGTGGGTTTTATATTGTATTATACAGGCTTGTTGAGAAGTAT
>ENA-OREC01001567-OREC01001567.1-marine-metagenome-genome-assembly--contig:-NODE-1567-length-11720-cov-6.910332_pt1 | contig 11720 bp, 4 predicted proteins | sample MGYA00248626_ERZ508543 | MGnify/ENA primary metagenome ERZ508543 (study PRJEB26211, sample SAMN05518279) | marine metagenome | isolation source: Puget Sound, Washington, USA | host: Bankia setacea... | reverse complement strand
TGCGTGTTGTTAGGGTATGCGTGTTGTTAGGGTACCGTGTTTTCATAATCGTCAGTCTTCTGAGCTGAAAGTAAATAAATGACACTTGTTCAAAGACTAAAAAAGCATGATGTGATTGTCTTTCCAAACATGTTCTCATTGTGTAACGAGTAATGCAGACAATATGTAAGTACAGTAAATAAGTGTATTACTAGCTAGCTTCATTTAGTTCGATCTTTTTTATATTTTGAAATGCATACAACTTTCAAGACTTGACGTAAGTTGGGGACATATTACATTCAATTGGTTACATATTTATATATTTGTAAATATACTGATAAGTCGAGTATTTCTGTAATTCATCTAGATATCTTGATCACCTTAAGTAAAAAAATGCAACACATTAGACGAAGTGAAAACAATAGTGTTGATTTAGCAGCCTAATGATCACCAACGATCAGTATCATATGGCAAATGCTTTCTTTCAATGGTATACATACCGATGTTAACATATGCTGCTTCAGAGATAGGAAGTTGAGCTGAGGAATCCGGTGCTGTAATCTGAGACAGTTCTGTGTAGACTGAAGCTGAAAGGTAAATGTATGTTTCACAAGTATATCAATAAATGTGTGCTGTAATGAGATTCATGTTACTATTATTTTTAAAACGAATAAATCATCTGTAAAACATGTGTATGTTATATACAGTTATACTTTTCTAACACACGTAAAATGTACTATTATTCACCGGGTCTTGAATAGGAACAAACCAGTATTGTTTGTGATTGAAATGTATTCAATAAAGTTATTGAAATATGTTTACTCTATAAATGACACCAGTATAGTGATCATACAAGTTCCGTACATATAATCAGCGCGTTTGTACTTTCTTTGTTAAACATACATACCGTTGTTAACATATGCGGCTTCAGAGATAGGAGGTCGAGCTGAGGTTCCTAATGTTGATATATGTACAAGTTCAGTGTAGTCTGAAGCTGAAACATGATTCACAAGTGTATCAACAGACGTGTAATGTATTGTAAAATTATTAAAACTACGCTATTCTTTCACACGTATAATTTACCAGATGTATTCTATAATTCACAAAATTGTCAATATGTAACACTAATGGTTATCTTACAAAATTGATGTTGATAACATATAAAGTAAACTATTTGACTAGTATATCTGTTAAAGTCAACTACGTTTCATCTTACACATGAGTTTATGATATTAAGATGGAATGACATATCAACTTACCCTCACATGTCATGTTCACGTAGGGTCGTTCAATACACTCATACTGATTGTCAATGCCATTGTCATTGGGCTGTATCTCTCGGGCTGAAGTGATTCGTGGTCTCCTTTTTCTAAATGGGCTATAGTTATCAGGATAAAAAAACATATATTTTCATTGTCCTAAAAACATTATGAACGCGAAATAAAACTGTTATTTTATAAGGATAAGTACTGTTAGCGAAATAATAAATTAGCATCACTCCATTAAAATAAAAATAGCAAGGTCTTCAATTGGTAAAAGTGCCCATTAGTATGTCTTTATCTGTCAATGACAACCGTACACACACCCACTATATCTTTTTTTAAAGAATTCAGAAGAAAAAAGCACAGTCTAAAACATTTACACGAGATAAATGCATACTTTTTCCAGGAGAATACACCTATAGTCAGCACAACAACGACAAAAACAACAGCCACAGATACACCAATCATATAACGGATTGCTGACGAAGTTGATTCATCTGATGCAGCTGGTGTGTCTACAAAGTATTCAATGTAGATAACTCATACATTTCAATTAATTATATAATGTTGAAAACGTAGACAATGTTATAATCCTGATCACAGTATTTAAGAATATAGCAAGGGTAACATAACACGTTAACGTATGTTCTCATTATAATCAGCAGCAGGTGATGATTTAGATAAGACCAAATAGCATAGACTTGTGCAAATAGATAAATCGTGTAAACCATTAAACGATCGTTCTCTACACATATAAATAATTGCTTCAACACGAAATTATATTTGAAAACATTGAATCGACATTTGAACAAAAAGAAACGTCAGTATTGTAATTATACCGATATCTTGTCTAGGGGAACTTTTGGGAATCACTATTCGCTAAACATCCAATCGTGCGACTTTGCGGCGCGATACTTTTAGCGGTAGGAACGTATAGCCACGTAGCTATTAATTGAACACCTTTTATTCGTTAATATGTAAATGTAAACAAACGTTGCGAATAATTAAAGATACATCTAATCACAAATGCATTAAATCATGCTGGACATAATTAAACAACAGAACACCATAAGTTAGAGCATAAATACATGTGCAAACACCAAACACACGCGCGTGCATACTCTGCTACACATTCGTACGACTCATACTTGATATGAACAGTTATGCAGGTATATAGTTATGTACAACTCATGGTATCATATAATTATGAGGACATGAAACAAGCTTCGTTGTGAAGATGGACTTTCGCTCAAAATTAAACATTTTCATATTCATCGGTACTTCATATCCACAAAGTACTTATGAAATAATACGTGTGTGGAATATAAAGACAGCTCAACACGAGCCTATTATCTAGTTATCATATACCAACATTATCAAATATAATAATTATCATTCATAAGCTAGGGTTAGTACTTGGAGGTAATTTGAAAATAGGAAACCCAATGTTGTGTCGTTTTTATTTTCAAACTCGACCTATATCCATTTTAAAACATGCATGAGTATAACTTAAACAAAGATATTTAAAAAAATACATTATTTGGGAGCGAAATGGAACTTTAAGGTAATTTTCTAATGATACAGGGTTTATCTGTTTAAACACACAGTATGTGTGAGAAAGTATAATATATAACCTACTTTATTAGCTACAAAACACACTAACATTTTCCTCCTTTCAGGGATCAAACATTTAAACTAGACCTTGATGTTTAATAAGAAAGTGTACCAATTACGTACGTGTGACACCAGTGTGTTGAAGAACAACTTACAAATCGCCAATTATTCATTGATAAGGTTAAACCTACCTTGGGACGAACCTTTCCCAATAAGAGTCGATGTCTCAGGTGAATTTACAGCAGGTTGTGTTGTGACCATGGCTGATTGATTGTATGTTATCAGGACATCACTTCGGCTACCCACTGTTGTTGATTGAAGTGTATTTGAAGCAGATGTTCTTTGCGTAGCCGTGTCATGCGATGTGGATGTTGATAGACTTGTGTTACTTGTGAATAGTGCAACGAATGTTGTCGACGGGTCTCGAGATGTTCCGAAAGACATTGACGTTGTTTTGGTGGATGTAGTCAACGTAGCGGAAACTCGGGTACTAACTATTGCTTTGTAAAATAGAGAGATAAACTTTGAGATGTTTAACGTTGCACACTGGTTGGTAGAAGTGCACAAACAGCGAAACGTAGATCATCGTCGTGTGGTTCTATCAGAAATTGGGTTGTACAGTTGACAAAATGGTAGCAAATCAATTTATTGTTCAATTACGTCAAAGCTGAAGCACATTGGTACACTCAAATTCCAGATGTCTAAGGTTGCACTGTATACACATATTTGTAATTGCATCTTGAATGAATTTGACAAACCATATACGAACACACATGAACATATTGCAAACAAGTGCTACCGAGATAAGGGTACCGTTTTGCTAAAGCTTTTTAGCAAAACGTACAGTTATGCAACTATTTTGAATGTTTAGTACTTTTAGACAACCGATTATGTTTATAATGTAAACTTGGGGATCATTACACGAAACTAGCCCAAATACTGTATCTGAAGAATAAAGTTCTTTTGGATTTGGTAACGGGATTTAGATTGTATTCAAGCATTATATTTGTGAGTAAGTGTCTTGGTAAAACTGTACGCATGTCGCTTAATTCCGTTTAGATCATCAGCAACACAAACTCAGATGGTTAAACTAGTATCAATATATCGAACATCGTTTCGTCAGTTTATGTCAGTCAAGACATGTACCTTTACTTGGTGTAGCAGGACACATCCTTATGCCGTAAGTGGAACCGTCACATTTTACTCGTGGGTAAGTCGTACATTTTCTTACTCGGGTTTGAATATTCCACATACAAGACAGCCATTCATTCCATGGACTCCACGCTCCGACTGACAGAAAATAGAATTATTGTTTGTATGGTTTTCAAATATATTAAGTAGCAAATGAGCATAATAGTTTACGCGTAATTCAAATAATTATAAAAGCATGTATACCGGTAACACAACAGCGATGGCAATATATTGTTCATGTTTATTTGTTGGTGAGGTTCAGCTGAGATTGTTAGAATGCATAACTTTAAACGAAACGAAAGACCAAGATGAACTCGTTCGAAATGTGTGTAAGCCAGACATTGTACACTTAGTTGAACTTAAGTCAAATACCGTTGTTTCTTTGCACGAGTCCCTGTCCATATATAATTTGGGGAAACCAAATCCCACCCTATTTAGGAATAACACAATATATATATATGTATGTTAACAATAGACATTAGTAGTAGTGTTGAATGGGTTAACGATTAATACATGCAGCATGTGATTATGATAACATCTTAGTTTTGTATTTGTGCATGTACATTACATTAAAATGGTGTATAGTTATACAAGTACATATTGAATATTGCTGTAAAATGGTCATTTCATAATTGCTTATTATTATGATGTAATGCTTAATGTCATGCTTTCTTATTTTTATGATGTTAGTTTTCATTTCAAGATTGTTTATTTATATTTGTCAACGACACATGTTGTATACTGTTATTGTATGTACATATGTTGTCCGCATGGGTCATTGACCATCTGGGTTGTCAACATAAACTATTCTATTTGTCGAGTAGGAATTTTAGGATTCAGTCACACAAATGTTCAAACTAGTAAATGCTAAAGAAATGTAATGTACTTACAATCGCCAAGAATGTAGTGTTACAATGAAACTCTCCAAAGAATGTTAATTATATAGTATGCTATAATTGTCCAAACAAAACAGCAATTTCAATAAGAACATGAATCAAAGTATGTTCATCGTGCATGTAATATGATAAGGTACGTATGTTGCTATCGATGTGTGTTTTGATCTCCAATATAGCTTAAACCGGACACATGTTTCGTACTTACATTTCCCAACACAGCGACGTATCCAACACCCTTTTTGGGATGTACAAGTATAGCTTTTGTTCTCTTGGAGATATGTGCAGGTTACAACACGTGACAACCTTCCATTACCACATGACACTGAGCATGTAGACCAGTCATTCAATACAACTTTGATATTCGGACTTCTTTGGTAAATCGAACCTTTAACAGTTTGACAAATAAATGTAACAAGACGCATTGAACAGTTGTACCTGTTTATACCTTTAAAGCAGTAAACATATAGAGGTCATAAAGCAGCACTCTAAAGTATCTTGTTATATAAAAGAAAACACGTTAGGTCCGTTATTATGTAAATTAAAATGGAATATTGTTTTTAAAATGTAGAAACGCGTTATAATGCTTTGGTAAATCGAACCTTTAACCGTTTGAGTATGTAAAGGCACCTGTTAAAACTTAGTAATTATACTAGTTTAACATTTCATATTTTTAGACCAGTAAACATGAACACGCTATAACGCAGTACTATAAAGCATCGGGTTTAAAAAAATCAGGTTAAGCCAGTTGCGATGTGAATTTAAATGGGAGATTTAACAAAACAATGTTGAATAGCGTCATAATGGAATAATATTTAAACTGGCAAACACAAAAACTCCCTACATTTGTCACAATCTTCACTGCTGTCACCTTAAATAAACAAAGCAACGATAGCAAACTCATTAACGTTTGATCTTTAACATTAAAGCTGGTCTGAGTATTAAACACCATTGTCTTCTGTTTGGACCTGACTCCTTTTTGTCAAGAAACATCTTAAAGGGATGTGATTCTTATTTTGTGATAAACGTATCATTCTTTTTTTATATATACAATGTATACAACTTGCCTTCAATAATTACATATCACGCAAAACGCTCCTTTAAAATTTAGAAAACTTTATTTTAAAGTGTCAGCCCTATCATTGACTTTGTAGTGACTACGTATATTTTTGATGTTTATGTGTGTTAACTTGAATTCATTATTTGTCAGAGAAATTAAGTTCTATTAGGTTAAACAAGTGTTAAAGCAAGGTATTAACATTAAAATCATGCGTCCTACTTACAAACTCGAATTTAAAAATACAAGCCAGTCTATGCGCTTGTGTCAAGAAATAAACTGTCATAGAAAAATAAGTATATTAAATTGTTGTTATTGTTGCTATATTTTATCAGCGCTTTCCATTCACATATTGTTAAATGCAAGGTAGTTGTTTCATGTGTAGCAACTGAAATTTGAAGGTATACCTCAAACCATACCGCACATGGTTTCAGACGGGGTGTTTCAATGTTCGGTAGCTCCCTATTCACGAGAACGACATACTCGTTAACCATCAATGTACATTTATGTACTGCTAGTCACCCTATGTTGTCAATGTATTGTCGATATAACTTCATAACTGTTATTCATTGAACATTAAAATGATAGGTGTTCTTTAATTGTTACGCAAGTGAAAGGTTGTGATTCTAATTGCTACGATATTTTCATTTTTTTAATATAAATATGCAATTTGCCAACAGTATTTTCTTATCTTGGCAAGCAGCATGCTTCTCCTGCTATTTAGAAACACGATTTTTCTCATAAAGTTTAGCTTTATCATTTGCTATATTGACTTTGTTATGACTACCTATATTTTTAATTTTCACATGTGTCATTTCATTGTTTGAACGAGAAATTAAGGTTTAATATGTTACACAAGTTGTAAAGCAATGTATTATCAAAACAATATGTAACTTCATACTCGAATTAAGAAGCACGAACTCGCATTTATTGCAAATAAATATATATGCGCGGACCAAGATAGAAACTGTCATCGAACATCTTGTCTGTTGGATTGGTAGACATTGTTATTATAGATTTCAAGCGCTATTCTAGTACATATTGTTTATTGCAATGGAGTTGTTCTATTTATAGCAACTTTTAAAATGTAATTGTTTTAACTCAAACTCAAAATCACAAACTTTAATGAAACACATGCGGCAGTGGAATCGTCGTGTACACTACAAACTAGGTATCAACAACATACATTGATACTAACCTACTGATTATAAAACGAACACGTGTTAATATATAAACAACTGCTAAATCCCTATAAACACTCATCTGAGAGACCTTATTTTCCAAAAGTACAAGTTCAAAATGTGTTTCAATCAAAGATTGTTTTTTGATCGACAAACATGACCACATGATTACATTTCGTTTACATATATTTACGACAATAACACATACAGACCTTTAAATAAAACAGTTTTGTACTTGAAATATATCGATAAGCTAGACGATAGTACTTAGATACCTACATTCTTTTCGGATACACACACGTGTTGTATAGGTTGCAAAGAAAAGTAAGAATGGTTCATTTGAAAATAAACTTTATGTTCACCACCTACAGTTTACGTTTAAAACTTTGCTTAACAATTAACTAGATCAACCTATATTTAATATGAGCGCTCGGTAAAGTTCTCACTTTCCAGGTTCTGGTGACGGTATCGCCCTGTGAAAACTAGCCGGTATACCGGGATGATCCGGGATGGACCGAGACAATTGCCCTTATGAAAATTGCATTCTCATATTGCCGTTGCTGTCCCGGAGTGATACCGGTTTAGAAGAAATGGGAAAACGGGCGTATCAAACTAAATTATTTAAATTGCATTTACAAAACTAGAATACAGGTATTAAGGAGGACAAGTAGCTACAAAAATCGACAATTTCTTTTTAAGCATCCAACCGACAGTAAAGTCTATGATGTGGACCCATATACACACACTGGCGTTTACAAAAAAGCCAATATAGTGATTAGGCAATACGTTTTACAATTGACTGCATGTATATTTGCATCACGTATACTAACTATATTAACATCAAATGTAGAGCACGTCCACGGTTTCAGTACTGAGGTGCATACAAACTGTTACAGGAACAAAACGTAAATTCACGTACCTGCAAAAACTAGTCTGCATAATAAGGTTACACACACAATTCGACATATATCCATGTTTTCACTTTGATAATAGAATGGAATAATACCAACAGATATACCACCAGCGGAATGTAAAACAACGTGTTTACCACTACCCGTCAGTGATCTAACAGACAAAGAGCTTGATTTTATCACATAAAAAGAAAACGGTATCAATGTGTACCTTTAAGCGAGAGACCGTATTTTATCATCCTTAAGCGACATCTTTTGCCGATCCTTAGGTTTTGAAAACAAAAGGGTGTAGCGGAAAGCCATGACAATGAGCTAGTGACTCAATATGGTGAAATATGCTGGTCTAGACTAACTTACATGCTGACTTGGTCGATCCTATGCCTGGCCTTCCCTTGAGGTTTGATCGGGAAGAATGTCAATGTTCAATGCCGCCATGGCATAACTTGGGCGTTTTTTCAATCTCATTAAACGTGATCTTCGTACTTGTAGATCTTACGACCGACGAAGGGAAATAAGTTCAAAGTAATATTTATTACAAAACATAGTTTGGAGTAACGTAACACAGACTAAAACAACAAAGATGTTCGTTTTACCTGTAGTTTTTAGACATAACGAGTAAAGATTTCACTGATATGACATTAACATGAACAAAAAAGTATATTGTTTTGTATACTTATAATCATTATAGGTTTATAAATGATTTTGTCAGGTAGTTTCACTAACATATAGAAAAGAACAACGCCAAAATAAAACTATCTTTACATACGACACACTTTATAACTAATGAATATGTCATCACTATCGACAGATCAAAACAATGCATTTTATAAAACAATTTGCATACAAGATTCTTTTGTCATAAGAGTATTGTCGCACATAATTCGAAACATATTCAAGGTTAAAAGGATAGTGAAGAAGATGTTGATGATGAAGAAGATGGAAAAGATAAAGACGATAAAGAAGAAGATGGTAAAGAAGAAGAATATTCTAAAGAAGAAGAAAATGTTTAAGACGAAGAAGTGGAAGAAAATGGTGAAGAGATTGAATATAGCAAAGAAGAAGATGATGACACACGATTGTGATGAATAAGAAGTCACGATGATGTAGAATATGTGGAAGAAGATGATGACGAAGTTGAATATAGCAAAATAGAAGATGGCGAAAAATATGGTGAAGATGATGAAGAAGACGATAGTGAAGAAGATGATGAAGAAGAAGAAGAAGAAGATGGCGAAAAAGAAAACGATGAAGAAGAAGATGGCGAAGAAGAAGAAGAAGAAGTTGGTAAAAAGAAGACGGTGTAGAAAAAGATGGTTACGAATTTGAAGAAAAAAACAGACCGTGAAGAAGGTGACGAAAAAGAAGATCGTGAAGTTGAAGAAATATAGGATGACGATGACGTTGCTGGTTGTGATAATGATATTGTTTTATTTATTGTCTGTATAGTGGATGAGGGCATTATTACAAACGGATGTGTCGCTTTTTGGTTTGGCCACATTTTCTCCCTTGACCGCCAATAACATGTTCTCTAGCGAGTGCGTTAGTGCGTCTTTAATGAATAATGTAAATCATTGAGGAAGGGTGGATCAAATGGTGAACCGATCTGAATCTTACGTAATCTTACGCCAATCTACAATCCTAGTATTACGTAAAGTGAGATCAATTGAACGCCGTCAGTCTGGAGGAGGAATATCTTCGGTTTTCCGATCAAGACATATTGTTGGTTGCTGGCCTCGAAAAGTGTTACCATTTAAAGTTCAACTTCTGCACTAAATTCGAGCATCATTGTCGTTGTCCTTTATGATGATAACGTACCGGAGTTTTAAAGAGGTACAAATACATCATGATAGTTTGGGATATCTTAGATTATCATGATAATATCCGGTTTAGATTGGTTGCGAAATGTTACAGTATTGAATAGATAAATACAGGATCTAGTACGATTTCGAAACACTGATTTTCTTCCTCATGTTTCTTGAAGGAATAGGTACCACAGCAGGTATTTCCCAGTGTTCGTCCAGTAAAATAGGCCTGTATAATATAAACATATATTAAAGCGAAATGATAGTTTGATTAATAATGAGAGCATCGGGAAAAATCTTTGTGTGATCTTATAATTCAAACAAGGACAACATTACAGTGTCTATATTATGAAATTAAGGAATGGTCACATAAAACGATTCCACATAACTGGGTGATGAGTTTGTTTACAATGTACTTACACGTGCGTTTTATTGATCACACATGCTGCTATAATGATGAATCTTAAAAGCAAACAAGACGGTAGCTGTGAAGAAACAAAACGGGCATTGACGTGCATGTGTTTTGTAAAGCGATGGTTATGTTTTCTTATACTTCATGGAGATGTATGAAACTTGTAATTGTCAATTAAGAAACAAGTAGTTTGGCCACTCTTCAATACCGACACAAGTAAAGGAAAGCGACCGATCAGGGGTGCACATTGAGTCAAACAGGTTATACAGATGTGAGAAAGAGTTGTCTCCCTTTGATCAATATCTAATATATCATGCTTTCAGTACTTTACGTGTAATCATACTTTAAAGTACAAGGTTACAATGTGATAAGGACTGAACAGAGAACATACGAGTTTGGCCTAAATGTAAATATCTTAAGTAAAGATTTAAGTGCTACTCTCAAGGGCTGGATTTTATTATCAATGGCTTAAGATCCGACTTATCCCCGATGAATGCTGACCTCATTATAAATGATTATCTGTGCTTTTTCTTACAAATATGTCAAATGTTTAAAGGTTCAAAGGTGAACTACACACTTATTCTGTTTAAAAAGTGCTGATTAATTTGTCTGAACTATATATTTGTGTGCATCAACTATTTGGGATTAAACCTAAGCCGGAATAAGTTACTAAAAACAAGCCCAGACCTGAAGTAATGTTTTAGCAGAATCATTTGCGAAGTAACCATCAATTCTGCTTTAACTGCATTGAAATAAACGTATGGTGGATTAGATGATGATTATACTTAGTCCAGTTCGTTTATCACATCATCGATGCCATCAAGTTATTGACAAATCCATATATTAAAATCATATTAAAGAACAGTAGACATTTTTGATAACAAACTTTAGAGTTAAGTCTTTGTATTTAGATCGACTCTAGATACCGACTACTATTTAACCGCTCCATTGGATATTTAATATGTCTAATGTTATGGTCGATATTTGTTTTATATTTAATCAAACGATCAATGTATATAGACAAACAGCAGAATTTGATGTCAAAACATTTACAAATTGTGCATCGCCGAATTTGTTGACGATCACTTTATATAAGCGTTATTCCTGACAACCACATACTTTTTCTTGAGAACAGATATCTCGGAAAAGGTATATAATGAGTACAATGCCTTGTAATCATGTTTGTGATGTTTATCATTCAAGACTGATGTTTACGCCTCAGAGAATCGATGCCAGGCCCGACTTTCCTGTGACCTGAGATATCATACAACAACGACGGATGCACTTACTAAATTAATATAGGAGACAATCGACAACCCAAACACGTTTACACCGAGAGGACTGTAGAGATGACAGTTTCAGTACCATCAGTGCTTTGATTTCCGTACACTTAGTTCACTGTATCGTATTCACTTTGG
>ENA-OREC01001566-OREC01001566.1-marine-metagenome-genome-assembly--contig:-NODE-1566-length-11720-cov-13.765696_pt1 | contig 11720 bp, 7 predicted proteins | sample MGYA00248626_ERZ508543 | MGnify/ENA primary metagenome ERZ508543 (study PRJEB26211, sample SAMN05518279) | marine metagenome | isolation source: Puget Sound, Washington, USA | host: Bankia setacea... | reverse complement strand
ATTTGATGTTATATTTAAGCTTTAAATGTGTGCGTAAGTTTAAGTTTTGCGTAAGTCCTTTAGTAAAACGATACCAGCTGGACTGTTGGTAGATTTGAGTCAGATACTAGTATATTAATTGTAGTGATAATGATAATAATAGAGATTTTATTTTAAGAAAAGACATTATTTGACAAATCAACGTCAGTCTACTATATGTTCATCAACTTATTATCAGCAACAACAAACTAAATTAACAATAAAGTTTACTCTGCAGAAACTCCTGGTATATGCTGCATGTACGGTTTACATTACATTTACTCAATGACAAATGAAGGACGTGTCCATCGAACATATTGCCTTTCAAAATGTTGGATGGATGTTGAATGTTGAATGTTATATGTCAAATAGTTCCAAATTGAACTGCAAGAAAAAACCAAGGTATGGCGAAATATCTCCAAGTTAGGTTTAGGGACGTATAACTGATACATGATGACCGTAACAGTTTTGTATGTACGTCCGAGGAGAAAGTGAAAGATGTTTTTTAAAGTATGCTGGTGCTTCACTGCGTATGGTTTTGAAGATTTGTATAGCTTACACTTACCTTGCATGCCAGGAGAAGCACATTCTATTTACAAACGAGGCTCGCTGCAGAAGACATTCTCTCTAAAAAATAAATCCAAATAACTTTCAGACAGCAATACATCGAATACTAGCACAATATTTAAGACAGTTGGTGTTCAAAAAAGTATATGTGAAGCATTCATTGCTGATCACATTTAACGGTTAACAATTGTTCGGTAAAGTAATACTAGATGATGACGTTTTTGTAGAGTTTAAACTTAACGAACAGTATTTAATCTTGAACATGAATAGGTTTCAATATCGCTTAGTTACCGATCCTTCTATTTCCGGTTGAACATCTGCAAACCACGTGAGCACAAATTGAGCGAGGGAGACTGTCAGGGAAGCATGTAGAAGTTGAGTAGCCTCGGAACCAGGGGTGTATGTCTAAAATATAAATAATAGGCACTGACAAATTGATACTGTTTTGGCTTTGTAAACAATCGAGGGAAAGGAATATAACTAATGCATATGAAATTCATCTATATGAAAGTTATATATCATTAAGAGAGCGTTACATGCGCTAAGACCAACCGGTATGACGAACGAAAAGCTTTATTTAAAACTTGGGTTCATTTGTTTGTTCTGGCAGCAATGTGGTGGATGTATATTTGCGATAGCAATGTGTTCATGATGATGACATTGATCATGATGCTGATGCTAATGATGGTGGTGTTGATGATGATATTCACTGTATTGAACTCACCTTGTTGACGCGGTCTGAGTACACAAGTACGACGCCACATATTGAACTAACCATCCAGTAGATCGTTTGAATACCCGATGTAACAAAACCTTTCCTTCTTTCCATATTAACATACCACATTGCAAGCACCTGAAAAACAAAACAACACATCTCTTACAAAACCTTCTAGTTTTAAGAAAACATAAAATAATTAAAAAATCATTGTTCCGCTTGTTCAATGAATATTTTAAGTGGACGATAGTTACTCTCATAAACAACTTTGAAGTCCGTTAAACTTGCCCATTTACCGGTCTAGGTTAAATCACTTATTTTAGAATACATGTTGAATTCTTGGAAGAGATGCCACGCTATTTGTTCACATGAATATTGATAGATTATTGTAGTAACACTCGTAGAAATAATGATGAATAGTGATATTCAGACGGTATACCGATTTTCCTTGAATATGCATTTCAATAAAACGATAGTAAATGCATTACATGTATGTGTTTTTCAAGTAGCATCTTAGAAGTGACATACTGTACACTCTCTGGTTCAAAACAATCGTCAATCGATCACATGCCATAAACGATAATTCTATTTGAATCATATCTCATACTCCGTTTATAATAGGAGTACATTGACCTGACCCTGTTGGATGTATATTCAACAATAAAACATGGGTTTGAGGACATTATGCAAGTTTACGGACTGTGAAGTTCAAGCTATAATGCCGTTCATATTGCCCGAAAATACATGTTTCATTTGTTATAATATATCGTAGATATGGATTTTAAAAAAAGTTTTATTTTAATACATCGTCACATTATTTTATTTACCAACAAATGTGAACTGTTATAGGGATGAGGTCATAACACTTTAAACAATATTTCTTAGAGACCCATACTATATTTTACAATTTAAAAAGTTGTCTCATTAATCGTTTGATGTGTGTTGTAACACTCAATCTATCTAAAACACAATTTAAATCGGTATTGACATTATACCGCAACAATCGATACAGAATGGTACGCCCTTGGTCAATAAACAGTTTGTTCCAAGCTTTCATAGCGATTTAATGACATGGTGACGCAACATTGAAATAAGAACGATTTATGCAAATGAGGTATACTATTCTAGATTTAAAGAACTGGTATGGGTTGGTTTTTTTCACCAATATAATTACCATAGAAAGAACATCAAACAGCAGTCCAAACCACTTCAGTTGCCCTTCGGAACCCATATCACGTGCTGCAGACAGTTGGAGATAACGTACGGACAGATGAACAACCGATATACTCTGAAACAAGATACGAGAACTGATTATGAAGGTGCATAATTGTACATGACTTAACTTTAACTGAAGTTGAAATAGAAAGCTCAAACACGAATACATTACTTTACTTCATTGGTTGGTTGTTTGAATGTTTCTTTTTATACTCGCGTATCCATTCAACTTGTTCGTACGTTCGTTCATTCATTTATAAAAGCATGCATTCATTTACTCATTATTGTATTAACTCATTAATTTATTTATAGATTTAGACATTTATTTACAAGGCCATGCCGGTTATTGTTTTTACTAGTGTAGATGGTTAAACAGTGCAAATAGAAGTACATGAAGCGGCATCATTTCTATTTTTGGAGCAACTGACCATTCTATGTATAACATGTAAGATGACTGGACTATCTATGCTATTGCACATGATATTGATTGCCCAGTCTTGTAGTGTTGTAGATACTGTTGCTCTCCGTTCATTTGTTTACTAGTCAGCGCTAAATTTATTCATGATTGATCCGATTCTTTATATTGATTCAAGTGGTGACCTCGAGTTGTCGATATCGGAGACGGGCTCCTTCTCATTATTATCATCATTACTGCTTTAATCATCGTTTCACTATCCTCATTAAAAGGACACTAAATGTCGCAGCATTGCCATCAACGTCGTCGTCGTCGTCATCATCAATACTATCACTTACCAATTTTGATAAGCTTTTCCAATTCCATGCTATCGGCTGTTCTTTCTGACAAAACAACACGTATGAATAAATGGGCGTTGCCAGCCAGAGGAATATGTTTGGTAACCACAACAACGCGGTATCCTGGAAACATTTTGTTAACTCCGGATACGTCCTGTTATCTCCCCACGTTAGATCTGCATCCTGGAAAGACAAGAGTTGTGATGTGAGAATATGACGAAAAGAACCCACAATTAAAGCTCGTCCTCGGTAAAGCACGTTGTTAACAAATCTACCATGTTAAATGTGGTGTCAACTTGTTTCGTTTGGGGGGGATTTGTACTGTAATATGGATGCTTTGTGTTTCGCTAAACGGTTAAAAGGCAACAGGTAGAAGCTAATTTGAAATTATTGTTTTGTAAAATGGGCATCGTCAACAAAATAATCGAATGCTTTTAAGCCGGGTTGTTTGGGGATAATCTAAATTATAACGTAGTAGCTAGCAGTATGTTAACAATGCTCTTTGGGTTGATATGTTTAAGCTTTCGTGAAAAGAAGTGTCAGCAAAGTACATTATATTATATATAATATATAATACCCTTCAAAACCAATGTCAGTTTAACTGTTAGCTTCAATACCAAACTTGAAAATCAATACTTCTGGAGTACCGTAAACGTGTATTTTAACCAGGTTAAGAACTTTAAAATTGAATTCAAAATTTACACAATCGATTATTCAAATAGTTGTGCCCAGATTTATTTGCCCATTTTCGATATTATGAAAGGGGGACATATAATAAAGGGGAAAAGTAAACAATTCTTGATATCACATCAGAACGTGATTTTGTATATGTATTTACATTTTTTTTAACCAAATAGTGTTATACCAGCTAAATACGACGACTGGTTTGTAACATGTAACAATACGAGATACTTGTCAACGTACCTTTAACATTTAACTATAGTTATGTACATGTTTTATAATGTAAACGTAAATTTAATCTAAAGCACGCGTTGTTATTAACAAATGTTAGCAATATAAGTTACGTTCCATGAGATCCTTTGCCTGCTTGAACCTGGAACAATTTATTAAACGTTACCCCATCTCTACAATAGGTGTGCACTACTGTCTTTAACTATGTGCAATATATGAACTTAAACGGAAACTGTTAGTCTTGTCTGTTAGAATGAACGTTCAATCGATCGATACGTATTGCATACCATAGAATATATGTTAACATAGACATAGAAAATATGTAGTTGTCGAGCAAATAATAATGACAGCACATTATACACAGGATCAAACTATTGTTTCTGTAAATTATATATGCAAATTGTACACATAAACTCATAGCTAGAATGATCGCACGTTCACGTTGTCAAGCAATCTTTGCGTATGCAAAGCCTTCCTTCACTGTAGTTGAACCTGTCTTTAACGTCATTTGTTTGAAGACACCACCCGTGTAAAGAGACCATCTGACTACATAGTGCTTTATCACGTGTTTTGTGAATAGTATATCAAGACACCATCCTTTATGAATTGCTTATCAATACCCCCTCATTTATAAAGACCACATATATGTATTGTCATTTAATTGGTCTATGTTAACATGCATGACTAGAACTGTGTGGAATGGATTGCATGATCATTTAAACCGGCTTACGTTTAATACAAACAAGTTTAAACACGAGTACCCATAGTTCAGCCATTTTTTATGGAACACTTAACACCGACTATATACTAGTTTATCTATGAATCTCAATAAACATCAGTTAAACGTGTGATATATACAGATATACAATGAATAACTCTTTTAAAAGTTGGTCAGCAAAGTGTAGGATTGACACTACGTATTTGATTATGAATCCCAGCCTTGGTATGTTACAGAATGTGTAACTCTGTTGTCTGTTGGTACAAGTTAAATATTAAACAAAAATATACACAACAATAAAATAGTACTAAAAATAAAAATAAAAATCTGCCAAAGAAGCGATATTAGCTCCATACCAATATATATGATCAACTGTATGTTTGTATTACTACCTTGTAATACGATACTCCGGCAGCGGTCCGATAAACGTATCAGTACATGTCACATTCATGTAGCTGCACTACACCCGTTTAAACCGTATAATCAAGTATAACGTAAACCAGTTCGATTGTTATATATATATATATCAGTGTATCTACCTTTTCACTAAAATTGAAATGCCTTAGAATTCCCTGAAAAGTTAGGACAACCTGCTATATAAATCCTATTTATGTGTTCCCTTACAATAATGCATAAGACAATGCTATGTATACAGCACCACATAGGTATGAACATGGTACAAATAATACCGTAATATATCTATAACACACTTACCCAAAACTTGTCTTGACAAAATGCGTCCATGCTCGTTATCAAATCTCCGAACACAGCTGGAAAGAATCAACACAAACACTAAATATCAGCCGCACACATTTCTTTTAAGTTATAAGGTGGTAAAGAAATGCAGCACAATACTTATGGTCAATCGAAGTAACGGGTATGCTTTAAATACTCTCTGATCGTCGATAGTAACAGACACAGGTGAAACCCCGGAATCAGGCCATGTGAATGAGACATGATTTATTGGGTTATTGGGTATTTTCTTGGGCTAAGTCATATTGGGCTCAGCAATAAAGTCGATGTGTTGGTTAAAAATATTGATATGAAGAAAAGGCAGAAATACATTATAACTGCTAATTTCATCGTAGTTGCTATACTCATTATCGTCCATTACCCTTTGCGATATCAATGCATAAAATCATACGCAGAAATAGATAGTGTCCTAAAAGTTGTACAGAAAGTAGTAATAGTAATACATGAAGAAGACTAACGATGATTGTTCTTATTGAAATACTTAATTTTATCGTTTTTACAATGCTAGACTTAACTTCGGTTTCTCTACCATTACCGTACGTTGAAATGGTGTCGTAGTAATTGTATTGTTGTTAGTATCGCACATGTACACGACTTAAGATTATGGTATTATTATCAGACGATTTGCTATTGTCATAAAAAATGATGCTATTGTTAATATTTAATCGAAGTCTAGTGTTGGTCTTATATAGTATTCAAGGATTATGTTTGTAATAAATCAACTAACAATAGTTAAATTATCGATGTGATAAAAACAAGATATAGCGAATGTCATCATTATCATTTTCGCTGTCGTTGTCGTCATATTCGTCATTATTAAAAAAGGCTGTACTTTCATGACTCTCGTTAGTATAGGCTTTGTAACACGTGCTTATTCACAGGTGTCTATTTTACATGTAGATCTACCATATGTACGAATTTCCACTGAGCATATACAATCATTTCTTTCAAGATACCAGAAATATTTGATAGTGTATGTTGGCAAAAATGAATACGTTTAGTTAAACTTTTTATGTAATTAAACTACTCTCTGTGATTACATGGATGAAAATATTTATTATACAAAGTAACAGGTCTTACGAATATATGGTTACATTTATAACGTTCAATCAAATCAACATATTGAATGGAACATATAAACTATCCAAACAGAAGCAAATACACGTGCACGGTTTACTGTTTACGGTTTACTTTCATTTCTTTATACGCTAATATAAAGAACTTTACCTTTTGTCATTTTCATCATGAATGAAAATGAGTACGAACAGATGGGCTATAAATAGGTATGACAATCGGAAAGCTTCGGGTTATTCCGTAAACATATTCGTTCGTATAGAGTTAGCCTCATGGCCGAGGTGATTCGAATGTTTGTAAGATAACCACTGGATCCCGGTTTTCACTTGTCTATTGTTCTATTAGTGGTCTTCGTACATGTATGTTGCACAACAATGGGTTAAACTTTGAAACTCCGTTATTTCCATTATAGTAACACATGCAATAGCGTTGGAATGTCACGAATAAACTACAGATGATCACTCTTTAAATCACAGTGTAGACCATCCCTAGTGACAATTGAAATCATCAGTAGCTCGCATGGCTTGAGTTTATAATGATCTCCGTATTAGTAACACAACCTGTACATATACGTTATCTAAGGAGGAGGTTGAAATAAATAATAAACACACTATTCGTTTGCGGAGACCGTGAAGTAGAACTTAAGCCAAGACAGAGTCCTCCGCATCAGCGTCATAACCGACATCATTATCATCTTCATACACATGTTCCTGACGACAATTCTCTGTATACGTGTCGTCGTCGTCGTCTGATGCTTTTTTTTATGAAATCATATTGGAGAGACACGTACACCCACATCAATGTTTGAGACCGAAGATACACGTTACGATTAGATTTACTTGTTTGTAGAGGTAGTAGTAGTAGTATCCATTACACAACGTTATCTTTAGCAATAACAGTATCACGTGGTATATTAATATTAGCAGAATTAGTAGCAGTTGTTGGATTTATGTCAGTCTCAGTAACACTAGTAGATGCAGTTGTAGTAGTAGCAGTAACATCAGTATACTCTGCAGAAACAGCATCAATAGCAGCAGCAGCAGCGACAATAGCAGTAGTAGTTTTGTTATTGCTGATTAGATGGAGGATGGAAATAACGATGAGGAGGAGGATGACGAGGAGTTTGATCGCGATGACGATGATGTGAGTGTTGACGCTGCTGCTGCTGCTGCTAATGATGATGATGCATGTACGAACAACAAGTCCGCCGAACCATATATCATAGTTTGTATTGGCCTAAACGCGCGGCCTTGTTTAGATGACCAACGCGGGTCGTATTGTTGTCTATTGCTAGTTCAGTCTATAGGTCAAAATAGAGGTATTGTGAAATAAAACTAGCCCAGTCAATTTTCTAATTATAGATCGGGGGGATTTCTGTTCTGCCTTAGTGTACATCGTATAAATCAATATATACAGACGATTGAGACAACTAGCTCAATCAATGTTATAATAATAGCGCGAGGGGATTTTCTGTTCTATACTACAGTATGCATGCGTTTAAATATGGCAAACTATGGCATTTAAACGCTTTGCTGTAACAATAGGGTTAACACTCACAAACTGTTTAAAAGGATACAGTAGTGGGAAAGTATTTAAACTAACTAAAGTGAGGAGTGGAAAAAATAACATGTTTAAATTTGAGTCATTAAGTGTTAACATATAAATGTGCAAGTATTGTTCAAAGTAATGGAGACAGAGTTGTTTGAAATGATTTTCGTTTCAGTATACAAGTAACTAAATCATGTACATCGTGGATAAGTGTCTGACATATAGAACAGGTCAAGATACAGTAAACAAAAATACACACACAAAAAAGAGGGAAAAAAAGACACAGTAACACAAGTAATGAAAACAAAGTAAACTTTAGATGTTAACCTTTTCTGTGTTTTGTAGATGAAACTGACTGACCGGTGTGCGAACTTACATATCTATTTTAAACGATGATGGTAGTAAGTCCGCGCCGTCAGTTATTAACGGAGTTGCACTAACCAATACACGGTGCTAGTAAAGTAAAACAAGCATACATGAATCAAATACATATAATAGTACAACATCGACACACACTATTTACAAATACCACGTGAATTAACACACTTAATTACACGATGATCTCTACTGAAATGCCACAACCAAATGCAATGTACACTCTGTGAAACATTTCTGTTTCTTGCAACAATGAATTCAGCTGTATCGACAATTAAATATTAAATATAATTTCATAACAAGAGCAGTAGAAATGAAAACAAACAAACGCAAAACGATGATTCGTATACCAGTTCTTTACTTGTTGTTTATGTTGTTTTCTTTTGTTTTGTTTTTCATCTCTGAACATTCCTGACAGTACATGATCGGAAAGGTAATTTAAATGACAGTTCAGTTAGATTAAAGATCGTTTGAACTATGTGACGAAAAATGTACCCCCTGCATCGCTTAAACGTATACGATAGTTTTAGCATGTTATTTGAGTCACCGATGTTCAAATTTCACCCGAAAAAGTTCCCTACTTTAAGCTCTACCACCAACGTGTTGAACTATTTAATAACCGTGATCCGTGTTACTATCGGTATTGTGGACGTATTCGAATTGTGACCTTGGTCAAGAGAATAGTACAGAGTACACGGTCAATGCATACATTTACCATGACCCACAGAAATGTTCAAACTTATTTCTCATTTCACAAAGAGTTACGACAGTTTTGCGGGAAACTCTGACATTTAGATTTCAAAGACGTTAAGGTTGGTATGTCGATTTGAAATATGGTAGATACCAAAAATAACACACTTCAGAGTGTTCATTCATTGAAAGATCGATAAATTTCGGTTATTTCCGTGCAACATCGTTACCGCCCGTTAGCGATACGAGAATGTAAACTATGGTAGAGATCGGTAGTTTTATTATTCCGGAAAGTATCGTTACCGTACGTTAGCGAATCGGGAATATAAACTTCGGTAGAGATCGGCAGTGCTGGATTGTTTCCATGCAGTATCGTTACCGTACGTTAGTGAATGTGGAATATATACTTTTGCTTTTGTTCGGTAATTTCCGCGCAATAACGTAAACATACGGACTATAATTGTAACCGGAATGACAAGAATAAAAGTTCGTTGTTGCAATACTTCGATATGAAGAAATGTGATATGAACTGAACTGAACTGAGTGGTTGTCAATAATTTAGTGCGATACAGGTTTATATATCTATTTATTTACTAGCACTTAAAACCGTTTCAAATACAAATAATCTCCTTCCATAACCCGATTTATAAATTTATGAAAGACGTAAAGAGCTCGAATAATCGGATTATATTATAACCAAACGGCTTACTATGCATTATTTTCGATATCGACGCTTTGGTATATTGAAAAAGAGAAAATTGTGTGGGTAGTAAAACACAATAGAGTTATGAATGGATCAGACATATTCTAGTGTGTACACTTATGACGCTCAAGGTTGTGTAGTTAAGGGGGATTCTCAAAAGGGGAAATAATTCAAATATAGAGTAAGTCATTGTGCGAAAGTCAAGGCCGGGTAAACACAGTGTCAACGTTAACGTATTGACCGGTCGGGGGATTTTATATCAGGGGAAAACCAAAGCTGCCCGTGGGGTAAGTCGAACAGCTGATTCAGACATAATTTTGAACTGGATAGGCCCATTTAATCAGGGAAATTGTTAGTGCATACTCGAGTATTGAGTCTGAGATATTTGACTTCAAGTCGTGGGCTATAAATTAATCGTCTTAGCAGATGTATTCGACTTTTAACAATGGACAGTTATGACAGGAGTGCTTTGTTTGTCTCGGTATTATTTCATTACCAATAAGCATGTCGAGTCGCGTTACCTCCGTTCTTGATTTTTGTTTTCCGTTGTGGTGATGCATTAGTGTTCCGTTGTATTATCTTTACTCTGCATAGAGCCTGTTCTAATCTTTTGTCGAAATATTGTAAATGTACTCACCTTGTTTCATTCACACGAGTTTTCTTTCCTTTCCCCTCTATTTTCATTCTGTTTGATTAATAGATCCATGTTTTGTTTATCTGTTTACCTATATTTATTAGGACATGTACGTTGTGGTTGTTTGTTTGTTTCTTGTGTAAGTAAATTACAATGTTATGGAGGCAAAGAAGTTGTATTTCATATACCGCGATCACGCTGTATCGTCATCGCCAAGTTACACTCTTTATTAAAACCGTATATACATGACAGTTCAGCAACATTCTATAACAATGCTGCGTTATAATATCGGACAGGGTACGGTACAATTTCGCTAATTAGTTCACTCCATATTTAGACATGCACGTAAAATTCCATAAGATGTGTGTTGTATTTCTTTACCAAGTAATAAATGCGGCTGATATTTAGTGTTTATGTTGATTCTTTCGAAGGTTTGATAAGGAACATGGACGCATTTTGTCAAGACAAGTTTTGGGTAAGTGTTTTATAGATGGATTACGGTATAACCTGTACCATGATCACATCTATGTCGTGCTAGGCAAATGATATAAGGCAAAGCGACAGTATGACTTATATCGCATGATTGTATGGTTTCATATCACATCAGCTTTTCAAGAAATTCAAGCGTTTCAATTATACATATTGTGTTTATAAACTGATGAAATGAATTATTAGACATACAATCAACTGCTGGAGAATGGACACTCGGTATCGGGTTAGACGATTGCATTACATACACATAGAGAAACACAAACTTAAAGACGATCGCGGCAGTTGTTTTGTGTGTTTTTTTCAATCAATGATAATTTTATGAAATTGTGTGTGATAATAGTTTAAAACATAGTATGCAAGTATGCAAATAAAGGAAATAAAGACCCGACCCGTATTCATATTTGTCAACATACCCTATCACAAAGCATCAATTAAAAGTATTGTTTTTCTCAGTTTACAACATTATACCCCACCTCTGTAGGGTCACACAATATAACAAGGTAAACGTACTATAGATGTTAGAATCAAAAGTACAGGGGCTGGCCCGTATCAT
>ENA-OREC01001565-OREC01001565.1-marine-metagenome-genome-assembly--contig:-NODE-1565-length-11722-cov-11.468785_pt1 | contig 11722 bp, 9 predicted proteins | sample MGYA00248626_ERZ508543 | MGnify/ENA primary metagenome ERZ508543 (study PRJEB26211, sample SAMN05518279) | marine metagenome | isolation source: Puget Sound, Washington, USA | host: Bankia setacea... | reverse complement strand
CTTGGAGGACCTGAAGAAGACCACCAACTTCATCACTGCTGCTGGACTGGTCGTGTAAGCGAACGAGAAGAAGAAGATTGCTTACAATGAGAGGCGTTTTGAAAGATTGACATTTATGATAAATATGCTTCATAATTTAACAAATTTTAAACCATAGTTTACAAATTAAACAACAAATAAGTGTACAGAAATATCTTGTTTAATTTACCGTATAGCCATAACCTCTCCACTGGCAGGTTCCAGCAGCATCAAAGACATGTTGAGTTTTAAATTATCCAGGAAGAACTGTTCTTGTTCCTGGTTCCAGTGGATTCCCATGGCCTTGTTGATTGGTTCATGCTCCGTGTAGTGCTCATCTAGGAAGCGCAATGCCTGACTGTAATACTTCTCTGTAACTAGGACTAACTCTCCTCCTGGCACGGTAGTCTCATTGTACACTTTGTCAAATGCCTAAACATAAGGAACATATTATAAGAAATATGAGAGTCTGTGAGGAAAGGAATTACATATAAGCCTAGTAAACTATAATTATGTTATCAACATGTGTACATCGAACGTAAATGCAAACGTTCTTCTATTGTATAAGTATACACTGGTATCTCTGTCGTAGTATTTTCAACGTTTACTATGAGATGTAAAGTATTGCAAATATTCGTCTTGTACATGTGTACCAACTACCAGGCGAACGTATGCATCAATTCTCAACTAAGAGACCATATATTTTTTATAAAATAGAAGTAAACGATTTGTTGACTCACCCGTTGAATGTGTTCCTTTGTGAGATTGTGTAATGTAGACATCCTCATGTACATCTAGAGATAAACGAGCTCACACGCTACGCGATAGTCGTCGTAGGAGAAGCACACACCGACTTGAACTAACGGTGTGCTAGGTTGTCTGTCTGTATAAAGAGATACCCAGGTTAAACCACCACTAACTATGCTATACTGCTGATGTTGTACAGCCTATAAATGATAAGCGATCGACTACGTGTTTGTGTAGCCTTGCTTAACTTATAAAAATCACCTTCCACCTAAAGTAAAAAGGGGACGGTAATTTTGTAAACCTCTTGCGTGTACATGTGTTATATACTAGAACTTTATGTACACTTCTTCAGCTCTGTCGGTTTGTCTATCGTATTTGTTTACACAAATGTAAATCATAGCTTAAAAAACTGACACGATTATTAGAAATAAAATAGTTTGCGTTTGTAGCACTAGTTAATGTACATTTTACAATAATAATATTTAAAAAAATAAAAAAAAATAAAAAAATAAAAAAAAATACATGTACTAATAAAATATAATATAATTTTTTTTATATATATATTTTTTAATAATATAGCAAATAATTATGATAAAGAGTGTTTTGAGTGAGGATGCTTACTGAACAAGTATTATCAATCTGTCGTAATTACTGAAACAAAATGATAAACTTCAAATAAGCTCGAACTGCTATTTGTTCATTTGTTACATCAAAATTGAATTATGATAGTGTAACGGACCGATTCTAACTAGCTATCATTAGAAAAACTATTCCACCAATGCAACCAACTTTGTAATGGATGTCGTCGCATACTACTAATATGGGCATCCAGCGAGCAAACGGGTATCGCATTTAATTTCAATTAAACACTATAGCAAATTGATATATCAAACGTGCACCATTTAAACTAAATGAATATTTACAGATACTGATTTTTTCTCTTGGCTTCAAGGCTAACTTGATTTAAGGCCAATGATTTGTTACAATGATTAGTTATTGAATCAGCAGGAATCAAATATACAACACACAAACAATATCATAAGAAATAACCAAACAACCTTTTAACAAAAACAAAACCAAAGAGTATGTGGAACCAAACGACCAACTCTCTATAAAATAACTATAATTTAAACAAGTTAGTGTTAAACAAATGCCCCTACATTAAAATACCTTCCAGTTGTTGTATTTAAATGAACCCCAAGAAAGTGCACATTTCTATTGGACTATATAAAGTAAACCGCAGCATCTAGCTTTATATGTTACTTCTGTTCTGAGCAGCGAGTGACTGCAGCTATAATATTCTGTGGCGCAGGCACAACTGGAGTACGATCGCTGCTTCACATTTAGCCAAAAGCCAGAAATAGCTACAGTAAAGCCGGTCTATCCTTCGATCCAAACGACTAGCAAATTACTAATAACGACTGCCAACCCAAAACGGCACGTCGCTTAACGGCTCAACACGAAACAACTACTATCAATAACTTCTGATCACTAACGACTTCCAATCCAAAAACGACAAATAACTAAACGGCACAGCAAAAACAACTACGCTCTCCAAAACGGCTTTATCACCAAATAGCTCCCAAAACAATCCCGTATCAAGCTGCGACTTTACAGTCACACAGCCTCTGTACGACTTGCCCCTTAACAACCACTAGCCGGCTATCCGACACGGATAGACACCAAACGACACGCAGCAAAAACCTTCAACACTAGGAAAGGGCACACAGTCACTAATTCGCTATCCCGGACGAGAACAACTAATGATGTAAGCTATAATAGGCCGCAGCTCTAAGAACTACTGGCATACGTTGGCTTCCTATTTCGGTTCTGATACAACAGAATAGGACTGGCTTCAAGACTAGATGTGTAGTCAATGAAACCGATCACGGAATGATGTTTTAATACTAGGTACTCGCGTTATATACTAGTTTTTTAACGAAGAGGCGAGGCCATTTTAGCATCAAGGGTGTCAACTATATCTTCCATGCAACATTACAAACACTAACTTTCTTTCATAGTACAACGAAGAACATGACGTTTACACACGTTTAACATATAATAAGATAACTAAAGAATGTAGGTTATTGAATGATCAAGTATTCAAAAATAGGCGAAACACAAGTTCTGTCCATGGCTACTAACCTTATAAAATATATGAACGGATCCACCTCATCTATCTGACGTATTGAAATAAGGGAGGTTACTCTTTAAAAAGCCTAAAACATGCACGAATTAGTTTTACTTCAAAATCGGAACGAAACAATAATGTGTGTGTTTCTGTATGGGACACAAACGTTTCCTGAATGTTTGATGTGTGTTTACTGTTGTACAGTATATATATTTAATGTATTGACTTTCAGGCCCTGACTCCGCCACTTCCAAATTATTGTAAAATAGTTAGATTGATCTACAACAATATCATGATATAAACAAATATATCGCAGAATAGATACGTTTCTGTGTTGATTTAAACGTATGGTGTATGTTTGTTCTCACTAGAGTCTGAATATCCAGTGTATTCATAGTAATTTGAAAATTAACACTCTCAATCTTAATTAGCGACGAAGATAATGAAAAACTCACCACAATATTAACACTATTGAAAAAATGTTATCAACATAATAACTCCCGTTAGGAATGATTTCGTGTGTTTTTATTATTCGAACACCTCATTGGCCCTTTTTGTTATTTTCATTTCTTTCCGCTTAAACTTCGCTTGTGCTTATTAAGCGAAAGCATCTTTTTCTTTCTTTTTCTTTAGTAATATTTTTATAGTGTAGGAAACTATATATAAACCATTAATAAGATAAACACAAACGGATTATTTTGAAAATGGTTGCATTATATCCAAAAAATATATATATTAAAAATTCCAATCACATGACATTGTGAACCAATGAAAAATGTCTATACATAAGTTGGACGCGACGTACGCGTCTGTACTCAACATGTCAGATTCTCCTCTAGTTTACGTTCAAATTGTGTGTATTTCATATCAATGGAAACTATGAATGTTATATGAACAAGTATGGAAGCATTAGATTGTGTTAAACGCCTATCTTGAGCCAAAAGTTGAATTTTCTGTTCAAATGAATGTCACGTGACCCACGTTGACCAATGAAAATGGTCCAATTTAAAAGCATCTTATAAAAGGCACCATTCGCTTGGGGTACTGATCGCTGAATAGGTGAAGGAATGCAAAGGTGTTCTGGCGTATCCTTGAAAATTATGGACACGAAGAGCCATCCGACACTTACGCAGTATCAGCAGCATACCCCAGTGTGCAACTAATGGTACTTCATGTTCATTTTTTATATTTATTGTACTTTCATGCAGAAATTTGCTCTCGAAACACGCAAGTTATTTGCAACTGTCCGCCATTACTCGGCACTGCGGCGGTCACATCGTCTCGTAGAATTTCCTCAATTTTGGTCTTGTTTAGGCATTTTCGGTATAAACTGAATGTAGTTTACTATTTGCAAACTTGCAATACGCAATTTGTAACACATTTTATATGGAAATGATTGTTAGAAGGAAGTGAAATACATGCATGAACTGTAAATCGATCGAATCTGACGAAATTCAACCTTCGAGAAAGAACCAAGTCTTTTGTACCAATAAAATATAAAGCTACAAGCCTGCTCCTTTGTTTTTTGTGCAGAAATTTGTTGTTTTTTGTGATTCAACTACTGTTTCGTATCATAAAGGTAGAATATTTCGTTGTAGATATCTGAATTTTGAGTTTCTGTTTGGAGGGAAACTGTGACTCATCGTCATGTTCTCCCTAATGGCAAGGAAGAAATTAATAATGTCTGATAATAGCAGTGACAAAGGAGTGGTGCACTATTGTTGTGTTTCATTGAGACGAAATTGTACATGTTCTCATTGTTTTTGGTAAACTATCTGCCTGGGATAAAGTCTTATTTGAATGCATTGTTCTGTTGACCTACAATGGCTGTCTGGGTTTGTGAAACATAAGCCATTTACTTTTTCTGTCTTTTTATTTTGTTAGAAAATTTTAAGAAAGGGAAATTATTTCTAGTTTGATCAGTAAGTCAATCCTTGGAGGACTAATCTGCATGAACTACTGTTGGCAGAACTAAACCGCTTTTCCTCACTTTGGTGTACAGACAAAAGATCATGTAGGCCTTGCATATTAATTTTTGTGTGTTATTTGTCTTTTATTTTATTTAGCTCAAGCTTTTGACGGCATTTTTTTGATGTGTGGTTTTATTTCCAGATTGTAAGTGAAGCTATATTCTAGTTAAACGCATCTCCCAGAAGTGGTGAGAAAACTGCAGGTGCAAATCAAGCAATGACAACAGACAGAAAATTTCTAAATGCGGTAAGAATAGTTTAAGACTCATTTTTCTTGAGCAAGGACTAGACTCAAAGTTTATCTAAACCTGAACACTCCAGTTTTTGTTATGGAGAAATAAAGTTATAACAAGCCATGTTGTTCAATTGTTAGCCTCTAATCAACGCGAGAGCATGCTAAAGTTATAAATAAGTGTAAAATTCAATCTTAAATTATCTTGGAGGAAAGTATCTTGATTGGACATTTAGAAGTTTCATGACCTACTTGATAATTTTGAGTGTTTTTTTTTAAACTTCTGATTTGTGTATGGAAGTTTCTATTGTTATAAAACATGTTTTTTACAGTATAAGAAGTATCAAGTCTGTCGCTATATTTTCAGTGAAGATTCATCAGAATCCATGAGCAGTCCAGTAAGACAAGATTCCATGAGTGAATACAGCAACATGAGTGAACCAGGCAAACTAGAAATTGACACTGGGTCAGCAACAGCTAACACGGATACAAAATCGGGCGGTGATAATGAAGTAAGCAATGTATGTTATTTGGCAATACTGCTTTTCTGCTTAGTTTTTCATCTTAGATATGAGTCTACCATCCTGTTGTATCAAAGATTATAAAAAGTATGGACATAGTTGTATCTATAATTTTGTATTCATCATTGATATTTGAGGGTTCCTTGCTAATAGAGATTGTGTTGCATTGCTTTGTCTGTGCTGGGCTGTCACTTTGTGTCTCAGCAAAAAATGTTTTTGTAGTTTCAGAAAATCTTGTTCAGTACTTGGCATGTCTTCTCTTAATTATTCAAGCTTCCTTCCAGTTCTTTATATAAACTTGATGCTGGGTAGATAGTACTCGCCATTTTTGCAACACATTTCACAAATAGGACCTGAAATGCTTTGTATGGTTAGGTTTCTGTGTTCGATGTTAAAGATGCCATTGTTTAGGCCATGCATTGTTGTTATAGTAAAAATATTGTAAATAAAACAAAATGACGTTGCTTGTCTCTGTGATGTTTGGTTCACTGTATGTCATTTGTCTTCAGTCTCAACAGAATCATGTGAACACTCCTACCAAAGGGGGGAAGAAAGGCAGACTGACCAATCAGTTACAGTATCTACATAAGATAGTGTTGTTGAAGGGAATATGGAAGCACCAGTTTGCATGGCCATTTCATACCCCAGTAGATCCAGTGTCCCTTGGACTTCCAGTAAGTTGTATTATCTATAAGAAGAGTCAGACAGGTGTTTGTAAAATCCGTGTAAATAACGTTGTTATCCCTGTACAACATGGGCTATGTAGAGACTATTTTCCCATGACAAATCTTAAAAAGCATGCAGTTACTGTTAATTTTTCATACTGATACTCTTATCATATCTTTGCCTTTTCTTGTTTTGCTATAGATTCTCAATAAATGAGCACAAACTTGAATCTGGCTTGTGAAAAGAATCATTGTAAATAACCTCCACTGGCTTTTCTGAATCGAAGGTCAGACTACATTAGGTAGTGTTTTTTTTCCCCCCAGTTTTTTTTATAAACGGTGTGTAGAGTACAATTGTGTTTTGTTTATAGGACTACTTTGACATCATCAAACATCCGATGGATCTCGGGACAATCAAGTCACGGTTGGAGAACCAGTACTATTATTCTTCTAAAGAGTGTATTCAGGACTTCAACCAAATGTTTACAAACTGCTACATATACAATAAACCAGGGGAAGATGTGGTGTTGATGGCCAAAGCGCTAGAGAATGTGTTCTTGTCCAAAGTTGCTCAAATGCCTGCAGAGGTGAGTGCTGAACTTGAGGTGTGTATTATTTTTATCTAGACAGCTCATAGATCTACATAGAAAACATGGCATTTGTGGACATTTTCTCATGTATCAGACGCAAGGTTTCTTCAATTTTACTTTTACAGCTAAATTAGTTCAATATGTTCAAGCAATATCTTTACACATGAACATCTGATAAAGCACTGCATTAATGAATTTAGTTTTTAAAGCATAATTTGAAACTGCTGCATAATCTAACGCACATTGAAATATTCAATTGCAAACACCAGATAAACACTGGTGGCTGAAATGTTCCAGAGAGCTTAAATATGTTTCCAAAATTGATAGAATTTTGACCTCTGAAAGGGCTGACATAAGTTTTATGTCAGAACTGTGGAGCCTGCTTTTAACATGAGAGTGAAGAACATCTGCCGCATGAGATAAATAACACAAATGTGAGGTTTTCTGTGAAGAACTTGACAAGTCATCTTTTCATAATGTTTGAAATATATTTCTATTGCTTTCTTTTGATATTTAGGCCAATATATTCAGCACCAATGTGTAGTTTTTGTTATGTTTCAGGAGTCTGAAATATCGACTGCTTCTGTTAAGAAATCGGTGAAGAAGAAGCCCCCAAGTTTACGTAATTCTACATCATTGAACAACTCTGAATCCTCTCTAGTCACAACAACTACACAGGTTCCTGCCAAAGATGTGCCATCTGTCGCCTCGAATACCTCAACAACAGAAACGGTCAACACCCCAACCCCCGCTCCTGCCCCTAGCACTGCTGTCAAGTCTGAAACAATGGACTACACCCGCAGTGATTCCACAGTCCAATCATCTGTTCTGCCTCCGTCACAGCCTACAAAGGTTTTAAATGTATTATTGTTTATTCTGATAATCTTCCTACATCAATCTCCAGGGGTTTTCTCACTTACTAACTGTACCTGTTTAAAGGGGCCTCCCATTGTAGTTTCTTTAAGATCATGCAGTCCCCTATTTTGGATTTAACAAAAACAATTTTGCTTTCCCATTTTTTTCTGATGAACAAAAAGGCCCTTTGGTCCAACTTGTGAAAAAAGCTCTGTTCTAATAAAACTTCTATATTTTCGGACATACGTTGATGTTACACAAACAAAATGTTAGATTGATGATCTACTTATAATTTAACCACTGATTATATAACTAAAGGTAGTATAACAGTGAAACAGATAAGCTGCTTTTTAGAGTATTTACCCAATTTGTCTGGAATATCCAATTGTTTTTCAAGCAAAGCAGTAACAAAAAGCATAAGAATTAATAAGATACCAACTTAAAATTCTTGATGCTGTATAGACAGTATAGGGACAAAGATTACCCAATATGAATTTTACAAATACCCTATCTAAAAGGCAAATACACTAATCAGTTTAATTTTCATTGGTAAATACCCAATTCCACAAAAAAACTTGTCTGTTTCTCTGGTATAATATTAATTAATACGAGTGTTGCTTCGAGTAATGGATAGAATGTGGGAGTCCACAATTTTAAGTTTGCATATATTTAATAGACAAGAATGGTGTCCATTGATCAAATATATTTTCAGTTTGTGACAATTTCAAAACTTGTATATTATGTAAAGTTGTGCTGTTTTTGTTACTCTGGTATTTAACTATGTAGTTTAAGGCTAATCACTTATTGCTTGTTTTCACAGACAAAGAAAGGTGTAAAGAGAAAAGCAGACACTACCACTCCTATTCCTCCAATGGCAGAAGATCCATATGAACCCGACTTTGATGATGGAATTAAAGATGAAAAATTGCCAAAAATAGGCTCTGGTAAAAAAATGAATGCAACTGCGAATGCAAAAATTACTCCTCACAAACTTGCATCCCATAAAATGGAGACATCTAGTGGTTCTAACAGTGTAGCAATATTGTCTACTCCTAGTGGTGTATCAGCAGCAAAGATCACTCCTCAGCGTAGAGAGAGTAACAGACAGATCAAAAAACCTAAGCGAGATTTACCTGAAGAAGTAAAGGCAGAGGGTGAACCGATAGGCAGTGTTGTGAGTCAACTTCTATCTTTTATTTCGTTATATCAAGGAGTGAATGCCAAAGTGTACTTTATTCTTCTTGTTTATTTAATAGAACTGACTTTCACCCCGCTATCAAAAGCACCATGTGATCAATTTTGCTTACCCAGTTTTGAAACATGAGTCTGGATTCTATAGAATTAATAGATTAATTGTAATAAAATTTTATCTTGAAAATGTTGACAACTGTGTTATGAAAAATAAAAGTGAAATCAATAGGTTACTTTCATCTTTGTAAAAGTTTTGAATATTGTTTCAGAGTAAGAAGGGAAAGATGTCAGAGCAGCTCAAGTTTTGCCTCAACCTTGCGAAGGAATTCTTTACAAAGAAGCACGCTGTAAGTTCAATTCAAGGCTTTTTCCTGATATAAAGTATAGCTATGAACATAGGTGGCTTCCCTTTACATTATTGGTTGAAAATCTAGCTGTTTTCCTATAATCTTGCACTTAAATAGTGATTTTTTCACTCTTTCGCTATTGTTTTTTTGTGGTAAAATTTGTAGTGTTTCATTTAAGTGTCCTAGGCTGGATATCACCTTAGTTTGATAAACTGACAGATGGTACAAAACAACAACTAGGATTATTGATGTAACAGGTGCATATAATTAAAGCATTCACTGCTTTGTATTTAAGTCCTATGCCTGGCCGTTCTACAAGCCAGTGGACGCAGCTCTTCTTGGCCTACATGATTATCACGACATTATAAAGAAACCTATGGACCTGGGATCAATTAAGGTAAGTACTCACAAATACATGTAACAAATGGTCAGGTAACAACTTGTGTAGGAGTTTGTCTCATAGCTAGTTATTCAATTCTAAATATTTTACCTGCTTTAATTCTTAAAACCTAAAAATTGAAGGAGGCAAATACATTTCTGAAGTAGTTTTACCGTCTTGTTCTCGAATATCTTGTTTCTCTTACTTCGGTTGGTTGACTGGTTTTGTTGTTAAAAGTTGTTTTTAAAACAAAATTCAGAGATATTGTTACATTTCAGAATAAAGCAGAAAGCAGACAGTACTCTTCGGCACAGGAATTTGCGGAGGATTTGCGTTTAATATTCACAAACTGTTACAAATATAACCCTGCAGATAGTGACGTTGTTATGATGGCGAAAAAACTGCAGGATGTGTTTGAAATTCGGTTTGCTAGAATGCCAGATGAGCATGCATTTGACACGTTAGATAAACTGAGTAACAAGGACGATTCAGGTAGCTCACTCGGTGAAACTGAGTCCGAAAGTGGAAATGAAAGTGAAGAAGAGCGCGAGAAAAAGTTGACAGAATTGCAAGATCAGGTAAGTTATTGTGTTAGTGGACACCTGTGTTCCGTGTTAGTGTTGTATCTTAAAGCTCGTGAGAATGTTTCTAAACAAGTGTCTGTGATTTCCTGTTATAAAACTAGCTGGCTTCCCCTTCGCAAAAAATGGTAAAATCTTGCAGTTAAATACTTAAAATAGAATGCTACATATAACAGACTGGTAGATAGACGAGAGAGTTTATCATGGCCCCTCAATAACTTGCTGCCTTGGTAGTGATGCACACAAGCCATATCCGCACACAAAAACTAAACTCCAAAATTATGGGAAAACACTTTTATTTGAATTGTATGTAGAAACATTATTCACAATCTGGAGTAAAATGATGATCTCTCATGCGCTTCATCTGATCTAGGCAATGTTTTGGAGAGCTGGCTGTTACTGCGATGTTTTATTGTAGTAACTAGCTGCTCACCAAATGTAATTGCCTTGAGAATGACCAAAGATTCGCGCTGATTACTCTATGTATACACTCGCTATGTGTTGATGATGTATGGTTTAAGAAGCTAGTCATGTAAGGTTCACACTTTCTGACATGTTATAAGTTAGGGAGAGGGTTATTTTGGGAGCAATTGTATCATTGAAAGAAGAAGCAAAATCTTGCTGTAAGTAAACATCTACTGTTTTATGGGGAGAAAGCAATACTTCACTGATTGTAGGAAGTTGCATGACTTTAAAAGCCAGTCATTCCTGTGAATGATTAAATCATGCGTGTCATCTGACAGGTGACCAGTGATGTCTGGTATTGCTATATTGGCTTAACTAGACTCCTGTGTTGCCATGGTGATTATTCGTTTAAAAAAATGCTGACACTTGTTAGTCTGGCTTAAACTTAAATCTTGATTATGCTTCTGACAATTTTTTCATGTTGTTTTGAAATGTGTAACCTTTTTCCTGATAATTTCTTTTGGCACAATGTAATTAAATCATTCAAACTTGTTAACTGTTGGTAAAGGCTGTGGATGATGATTTGCCAGGTGACGACTGATAGGTTGATCACAGTGTTGTTTTCGGACGCCTGTAGCACCCTTCATGATTTCACGGTTGACTCACTGACACTTGCTGCAATTTACTTTATAAACAGTTTTCCAAAACCCTTGCTTATACCTGATTGACTGCGATGTAAGCTGTTGATAATGATTTGCCAGGTGACGCCTGATATAGGGTGATAACACTTGTTGTTCAAGGACATCTGTAGCACCCTTCATGATTGACTCACTGACACTACGATGCCTTTGTGTGACAGTTATATAGTTAGCTTTTTAACTCCATGTAAAATTCAGGACTCAACTCTTAAAAAGTGCAACCGTGAACTTTTCCATTTGTAAGTCTACTCTTTTAAACAGTTTACAGTTAGATAGGCCTTGCTGTAGCAGTTTACAGGTGGCTTCCATTTGCATAATATGTTAAAAATTATGCAGTTTTCATCTTATTTGACACCAACATGCATTTCCAGATCGGACGAGCACACGTCTGA
>ENA-OREC01001564-OREC01001564.1-marine-metagenome-genome-assembly--contig:-NODE-1564-length-11724-cov-15.007212_pt1 | contig 11724 bp, 9 predicted proteins | sample MGYA00248626_ERZ508543 | MGnify/ENA primary metagenome ERZ508543 (study PRJEB26211, sample SAMN05518279) | marine metagenome | isolation source: Puget Sound, Washington, USA | host: Bankia setacea... | reverse complement strand
CGGTCCTTGACTGGGGATTGAACCCGGGACCTCCCGCACTCGAAGCCAGCACTATACCACTAGGCTATCGAGGAGGCTTTGCAAGTGAAACGATTGTAGATCAAGTTGCCAGTTTCAAAACTAAAATCAATTTACATGATCAGGATATATGCCTGTAAATTTGAGACCTAAATTTTAAGACCTAAAACAAGTTATGGTTTATTGTTCTACTGAGTAATAATATAAACATGTTGCATGTTTTCATGATAACATTTGGTAAATTATATAAGTGTATACCTTCACTGCCTTTTCTCTAGATAAATTGCAGAAGTTCTCCTGATCACTGAGAAGATAGTGCAGCACCACATCCACAGCATCAGTTCCTGTAAAACTATCATCATAGTTCCGTAACTTGTATCTTCGTTTTTTCAACTCCACCTTGACCTTCAAGTGCTCAATTACCTCATTCCAAATCTGTGTGGCTCTGAATGGACCTGAAGCAAACATAATCACATTTAAACTATTTTGCAATAAAGATTCATTCCCTTAATATGATCTCTATTCTAAACTGTATATCATTGAAAGCAATATCAATTAACTCAAAATATTTCTTCATAATAAATCTGGTGAGAAATTCAAAAACTAGTTTAATAAACTTATAAAGTTCTAATTACTGTTTACTAAAATCAGAGATTCATATAAATTGTAACAATCTACATTTTTTTAAGATAATAGACTGATAAAATACTAAGAAGACTTCTTTGAAGTTATTGTATCAAACAATGGTTAAACTGATGTTGGAGATGAAAGAAACATCAATCAAATAGACTGTCATAGTCTCACAGCAATTCTTTTTGATCATTATCTTGACAGTTTGAGGCAGTGAAACAAGTAAACAACTGTCAAAATAATGTCAGTTTAGTTGTATACTTGTTAACAATGTAGCTGTCACTCTACTTTACATTGACAATACTGTATTATTGGATATGGTTGACCAAACTCGAGTTCATACAGTACAGTAATGAGTTATAGACTGGCCACCAGACTATTTTACTTTTAGTGACTAGTCTTTACAACGTTCTACAATTAACTAGTTCAACTAACTACAAAATTAGCCCACCTGTATATGAACAGATGAGAAAGTCATGAATATAACATTTGCAACCGGAAAGAAATTCGCATTATGAAATTGAAACTGATAGTCTGAATTTAACGTTAAAAGTTGGTGATGTTAGCGATAAACAAAAATTCACGAAACATGTGTTTAATCTGGTTTATGCATACCTGCTCGTATTTATAAATGTCGAGAAAGTAATCTTTCAAAATTACCTGTTATAAGTTTTGACTGTCTCAGTGGAACAGATCGCTGAAATCTTGCTAAGGGACTTGATGGTGTTTCATCCTCTAGAGCAGCCATCTTCTTTTCAAATTTCGTGCTAAACCACAATGCATCACGACTTCCGCTGTAAACAAAAATAATAAATACCATAAACCGTCAAATAACCGCGCCAATGTAATACAAATAATTGGAAGGACTTAGAACTTCATATCAAAAACTCAAAACAAAGTTTAGTGTACACGATAGTATAATCACAACCGGAAATATGTAAATGACTGCAATAAAGGAGAAACAACAAACAAATCAAGAGGTTCCAACGTTTATACATAGACTGAATGGAATATATTATATCTCGACAACGCTTTTCGGTTTTGAAAACATAATGCTGATGCGTTGTAAAACTTATATGTTATTGAATAGTGTCACTACACCACTGACTCATGAATTTATGAATGAAAACTCGCGAGACAAACATATCAGTTTAGACTACTTACTACTTCTAAATATTGCCTTTGATAGTATTTAGAGTGTCTTAATGTTAAACATATAATTATAGTAACGCCACATCAAGTTGATGCTCTTGTAAATATAAGCAGCACACTATTGCCTCTATGTATAATTTACATCTCAAAACGTAATATTATTATTTCATTAATAATAATAAATAATGAGTCTACATACCTGCACGCGGGTGGTGGTGTAAGTCCAAATGAAGCGAAAAGTCCTCTCACAGATTTGTTCAAGTGTGACCGTAATGGTGAATCAAGTACACTCAATGAAGAATTCAAAGACTCGTGGATGAATCTTTTCTGTTTCCGTATTTCACAGAATGACAAGTTTTGTACAGACATCTTTAGATCTGAGTGCGTGTCATCAATAAACCACAAAACTTTCACAAATGTATATGAGCTTGTACAATGTCGATGGACTGACTGCACAGAATAGATACTCCATTGAAAGCGAGGAGACTGTCATTTATATGGCCATAAAACAATTATAACACCTTTAGACCGGGTTCATTCGTGCGCGTAATGACTTCTGATCAGCGACTGATTAAGTGTGAACTACTTCTGATGACCGACACTTAGCGAATATTGGATAATTATTAATTAAAACGTTCTAGTCGGTTTTATTAATTCATTTGTCTGTCTGTTGTAAACCTTTTTGCGTTTCTTCAGAAAGACACTGTTGGTGTTAATGTTTATGTTGAACGTATGTTTGTGCTGTCTGAAGAATAGATAGTTTGTACGTTCTCTTCACGCAGTTTCAACATATCAGCTTGGTAATATACTCGACTAAGAGAAAACACAAACACATTTTTTATTTTATTTTACACAGTCCAAGTACTGAGGAAAGACTCATAGTTTAGGTAAATTTACTTTCTTTCAAATCTACTTGAGAAAACGCAAACCTCAAAACGTGTAATATACTCTATAGTCAAATCCTGACAAACACCTCAAATTTATTTACTCGCACAAGGGGAATGGACGAATTAAATACATCTCATGTACAATGCAGCTGGTCAGAGATTAAATGTGATGTGTGTTTTTTTGCAAACATAATAGCAAATATATTTATATACCTGTAGTTATATATTGCTAACAAACTTACACTTTATTTCAGACGTTGACCGATCTGTCTAGACATTAATACCGACTTCGATGAAAATGTATTATTTTAAGCTTGAGAACTGCTGGGTGACAGTGGAGGAACATGCTAAGACTTAGGTAAGGAATTACATTGTTTTGGCTTTTACCAAACAACTGAACGCAAGTGTAATTAAATGATTTATGACTTGTTAGAGTGCATGACTCACACTTTACGTTTTTAACATGTATTTTTTGGATATTTTCTAAGAAATTTCTGCTATTCCTGGGAAAAGGGAATGCTACAATATTTTATTATTAAAAAAAGTAAAATTTTGCTATAATATTTATCTATCACACAACATTAGGCCGTAGTCGGACATTATTTTCAACACGCATTAATTAATTAATGTCCGTAAATTACTTTTCATCATGCACATTTCTTTTTCGGGAAGACTGTCTTCTGAAGTAATCAATTAAAGTAATTAGACGATTTGATAAAGTGCTCTTTAGCGGTCACTTTAATTTAATATGGGTCGTCTATCCATCATCCGGTATGATGAAAGCCCCGTGAAAAGAGTCGTGAAACAATGCACTCATTACGGGGTATCCGTTGCGAAGACCATAATTATAATATGTACGGTAAGCTCTTCAGTTTAGAAGGTTACATTAGGTTAATTCTGAACATCAACTTCCGGAAAGCATGTTGCAGAAATTTATTTCTTGTAAATTATTGAAAACTAAGATATTCGATCATTTATGAGTATGTAAATTGATAAGCAAAACCACACAACACAATCAAGATGGGTAAATCGGGTCATCATAAGAGTGGGAACACTTTTAGGGTACGAACAAGTAATTTGTAATGTGTTTTCGTGAGCATTAGTTTTAACAAGACACGTTTCGTTTTATTACTGTGTTTGTGGAGTCACCAACCATATACATTTGGACACTGCAGTTTCAATATTATATGAATAGATGCTATATAACGTTGTCAGGTGACTGTCAGACTCCCCCCTTTAAACGACAGTACATCATTGCTATAAATGTAAACACAATAGTATTCTGCACATTTACAATTTGAAAACAGCCAAAATACCATTGTTTTCTTTACAAAAACACGTTTTTCGGAGTTTTGTTAGGGTTAGGGTTAAATGTTAAAAAGATACCCATATTCAGATCACATTCAAGAGCCAAAATAACTTTTAATGATTTTAGTGGTGGACCTGAGAATTGGATCTATATCTAATAACTAACTTTTTATGTGATATTGTCTAATGTTTTCACTATTGATAATGAAAGTAAAATGTCCTAAATATTGACATTTTTTATAATTTCAATTTTATGTCTTTTTTGCGGGACATATTAAAAAGTCAGGAACAAGGCGTAATTTAACTGGTGCCTGAATTATGCCGTCATAATGTAAAAAACAAGACAACAACAAAAAAACAGCCAAAATTACAATTGCATTAATGATGTTTTTTTTGCGATTGAAAATACGGATCAGCAATATGTGTTTTACTTTACTATAACTATTTTATATTTCAGTTTCAAACGTTCTCAGAGAGAATAAAGAACATAAACATAGATGTTATCCACCAGATAAGGCATCATGATGATACACCAGAGGTAAGATATAGATGTAGCTGTCAAGCCTTTCTTGTAACATCAAACACAAAGATGCTATCAGATATATATGAATAGCCCCTGTACAAGCCATATATCATTTTACTGCTGTTATAGTTTATGGGATAAAAATGTAATTGTCTTGTCTACACTTACATACCTGTAGATACCTATTTAATGTTGGCCTTATCTAGTAATCAGTGTCTTGAAATCTGATGCTCATTTCAATTGAATTGTCCTTTTGTCTCAATCATAAGTGATATTAATTTGCCGTCTAAAATGAGACAGTATTATCTGAAACGTCGATACATTAAGGGATTACATTTACATAAAAATGTGTTTCACTTTGTGTTTGTTTCATTGAATTTTAGAATGTTGTCATTTTTCTCAGGCAGAAGAAAATCAGTTCACTTTTTCCCCTGTTAACTTTTCTAGGAAAGCGGTACCTACTTTGGACAAGCGCTCCAAAAGCAGACAGAACTCAACTGTACGGACCACTTCAGTATGTACCACTGGCATTTTTTAATTCACTTCTTTTTCTGCTATGTGATAACTTGTATATCCTTTTCTCAGTTAAGAGTTTGTTGATCCAGAAAATTAACAATGCTAATTAGGATGAAGTTTGTTTAATAGTTGATATGAATCCTGCAGATGTAAATAATGAAGCATATTTTTCAATACATGAGACTGCATTGCTATATTTTCTGGTCAACTGCAAATGTGTTACATATCAACCATGAACATTTTCTTAAATACATTTTCTCCTTCTTTACAGCTGATTTCAAACGTGAAGTGTCCAGTCAAGTTCAGACCTTTACACAACTTGTCCACCGTGAGGTAAAACAGTGCAATGCTTTGTATTAACTAATCTTGAAAGTTTTTATTTGAGCTCTATTCTTATGGAATAAACACACAAGCCAAAGGAAATGTTTAAATAGTCATAACAGGGCACCAACATTCCACGAGTCCTATCACCCTGACAAATGGTTTTTGATGCAGGATGAGTGGAAATTTGTAATGCAGTTTTACCTTACTCCATTAAAAGCAGGCCTAATAGAGATTTTAATAATATTTACCTTGATACACTTTAGGAACTTAGGCTCTAATGGTATAATTTTTTTAATATAGACATTTTTGATGTTTTTATTCAAAGTCTGTAGATTCCATAGTGAGAGTTTAAAATGTTAATATGTGTTCTTTCAGGGTGCTATTGTTGCAGCTCTCAAGAAACACCTGCTAGTGCCGGGAAGTATGGCTCTACCCTCTATCCTCGAGTAAGTGTAAACAATGAAGTAGCTGTGGTTATTTTTTCCCCAGTAATTTGATAGTTATATGAATTTAAAATATCAGACTAAATGTTTAGCCTGGTATTTTATAGAAGAGAAACTTACGGAAGTTTAAGTACTAACACCATTTATCTTAGAAATGCTAGCATTTGTACAATTAATATATGAGTGTATTGTGATGTACTGATCTTTGATAAACATCTAGATACAGATTTACTGATTTACGTAACTACTTACACAAAAAAACTATTTTTCAAGCCTTATATGTGTGCATAATTGCTTCAGTAAAAAGAAGGTCGTTGTGGTGCAGTGGGTAAGGCGTCTGACTCATATATGGTCAGTCTTGAGTCTGAACCCCATCAAAGTCTCCCTCTGTATTTTTTAGTAAGACACTTTACCATCATTGCTTAGCACTGTTTGGTTCTAGGAATCGAGTGGAGTATGAATTACACACTAAATTTGTATGAATTGAACAGGTACCCATGTATAGTAATTCAAAATTGAAATTGTTTACACACATTTTACACTCCTTGTTGTATTCCAGTTTGTTGGTGCAGCTGGCCAGAGACCTCCAGACAGACTTCTATCCACACTTCAAGGAGTTCTTTGACATCCTCGTACAGTTGTTGAACACCTACAGTCAGGATGTGGAAATACTGGAGAATACGTTCTCTAGTCTCTCCTATATATTCAAGTTTCTATGGAGATACCTGCTCAAAGATATAGAGGTTGTTTACAGGTGAGTTAATGATTATTGGCAAGGTGAGAGGTCATGATATATATTGACCCTCTTTTAATCTTCAATTATAGAAATGCAAGCTGTACAGAGTAAGAGCTAAGTCGTAAGATGAATTAAAACAACCCTCAACACTATCACATTTGAATTTATATTTTAGTTCTCTGTCAAGCAACATTATTTGTTTTGTCAAATTCCTAATCATGTATTGAACATGGATGTATATTATTTGTCAATGTGTTTATAGCATTGAAAGTAGTGTTTGAACTCTATTTTTCATGTTTCAGTTATTTCTCTGCCTTATTGGGCACTGGGTACAAGGAGTATGTTCGCAATTTTGCAGCTGAGAGCTTCGCGTTTCTGATGAGAAAGGTGAGAATATTGTATTTGAAATGAGATTGGTTGACCTTAAAATTGAAACAGTAAGAAGCCTCATGTCTGTCTATGCTAAATATGTCAGTTCTTAGGCCACGACTGATCAACGATGAGGAATTCCAGTAAAAAAGATTAGATTTTGTAATAGAGATATAATCACAATAGTTATGTTACATTGAAAACACAGTTAGTCACATGATAACAGTCCATATTGTGATGTTGTATCAAACTTTATTCCTTACTTTTTTCAGTCAAAAGATCAGTCAAAGTTGTTTGATGTCATGTTCAAATCATTGGAAGAGGAACCACATGTAAGACATTAAACATTATAAGAAATTTAATATGTTTCACATTTTTTCTCATTTGATTCAATACCTATAAGATGCGAACGAGAAGAAGAAGAAGAGTACCTATAAGATCAAATATACATCTTGATTGTTTATACATGTATATCAGTAGAATAATTGTGCAGACGAAAGTTTATTTTTAAAAATCTGATAGTATTCAAATATGTTTGAATTGTAATAAATTGTTTAAATTTAAGAATAATCCTGTATATAATCTATTTTATAATTTATAAAAGTCTATACAATTCTTTTTAAACGAATAAAAAACAGCAATAGCGAAACAGAAACAAAATAGAACTATTTATATATTGTTTGTCATTCTCCTCCTTGTAGAAGAGTGGTGGTGTAGGCCGGCTGATGTTTGAGATGGTGAAAGGTGTAAGTGGTCAGTTCCACAGCTGTACTGATAAGGTAGGACCAGTCTATATGGAGTGTGCATATATTTTAGTGTAACAATTTTATTGCTATCAAATAACGAAATAAATAGAGGGCAAATTGGCTCAGTGATAAGCGTCTGACTTTTATTATAGGTGTATGTGTCAGGAGTGAGTTCTAACCTCATGGAAGAATCCTGTTTATTCCTTGACCATAAAGCTTCCTAAAAGGTGCCTTAGTCATCTTGAATGAAAAAAATACTTTTGCAATAATGCAGTAAACAAAATAAGTATCCACCATTTATCCCTATTTGTTCCATCTATACTAGGTATTGCCTGTGCTACTGGAGAAGTTAGGACCCCAGGAGAAACAACCTAAATTAAAGTTACCATGGCAACAGGTTGAGGATGCCCTAGCAACCACAGTGTTGTCAATGGCGATACACTCTGAGAAAGATCATTTTGCAGTGATACAGGACACAACACTTGTAAGTGTGATAGAAGATGTGTAGTTGTTTTAAGTGCCTGATCCATTTAGGTATACTTGCGTGAGCATATGAAGAGTGCTGGGTTTTGCTTCATACAGATCTGCCTGTGTTAGTAGTTGAAGGGATGCTTTGAACATCTGACTCAATGGTGGATGTCTGTGTGAGTTTGAACCTCGTCAAGATTCCTTTTGTTTCATCAAGCAAGGAACTTTACCTTCTTTGCTCAGCACTGGTTGTTTCCAAGAACGGACTCAAGCATGAGTTAACTAAGCAGAATTTCTTCTCTACCATCAAACTGAAATAAATAAGTAAACAGTTGAGGATTGGGACATATGTTCATAGAAAGATGTTTATATGATCAGTTCACATTTAGTTTGACATTTTGTTGTATTTTAGGCAGCTGTTAAGTCCACCTATTCACGCTGGAGTGCGTATAAGAAGAAGTCAGGGAAGGATCAGCTATCAGACATGTTAGGCAGGCAGCTGAGACTATTGAAAGTGTTGATTGAATTCAAACAAGGGAAAATGACCTCCAAGCATGATGACATTGCAAAGGTTAGTGTTTTCTTGTTTGGAAATATCATATTATACAAAACGTCTGATTAACCATGTCATTGATAAATCTGTTTATATATAGATAGATGTTAGGCGAAAATGAAATACATACTAAGGTCCAACTTGAGTGATAAATGGCTACATCAAATGTAATACAGTAAAAGAACTGGCTTTGTCTAGTATCTTGCTGTCATTATAAAACAAGGGGAATATAAAATGACAACATATCTGAAAACCTATGTTATAAGCGTACATTAATTATTATTTACCAATTAAGATTTGATCGTCCTCTTACATTTCTTATAACAGCTGTTTTGTTCTCATTATTACAGGAGCTAACAGATATGTTACGAGGAGCATGTTTACCAGACAGTATAGGTGAAACACTGCTAGATGTGACTGCCTGTCTGTTAGTGACCTCACATAGTAAACTGGCAGTGGAGTCAACATCCAAACTACTGCCATCTGTAAGTAGTATATGGATTACCAGTGTCTGGTTTCTATAGGTAATCTGTAGGGTTGCAGGGAGCCGTTTTATTAATAATCCTAAGTGTTGTAATTGGTCCAAAGTATAGAATACTGTTCACCATTGTTCAGTATATCTATTCATTCTAGGACACTTTTAATGAAACGACAACCTGGGCATGCCACACTTCAAAATCTGTACTCCGGATAACTAGATTTCCGTGCCCTGTGTTATAAATGTATATTGAATTTACTATTTACGCTCTGTTACATGCTAATTGAGTTGGGTTCTTTAATTAGTCTATAAAAACAACAGTTACAACAATTCACCTGTATTTATTCCAGGTGTTTAAGACGTCCTATGCAGCCAGTATGATATATGCCTTCACCAATCAGTTGTTTGAGCTTCCGCTGTTTGAAAAAGACGTCCTACCATCTCTTCTAAAATACTGTCACACCTGTACTAGTCAAGGGAACAAAAAAGGGGCCAGTGTTGTTCAAGATGAGACCCTTGCATTTGTTACTGACCTGTTACTCTATAAATGCCCTCTGCCTGCCACTGGTGAAGTTCTACAAAATATGGACACTTACATGCTGGACTTTGGAACTTGGTATGTCAATAGTATTTTATTCCCATTTTCAAATTTCTGTATTTTTTTAATAGGTTAAAAGGTAATCTGAAATTTAAAAGCACTATTTAAAACAAAGAAAACAAAACAGAAACACACATAGCAATAGGTAATAGTAAAAAAAAGAACCAAAAACGTGTTTTACCGTTACATGACCTTCAGGAACTTAGCCAGCTAAATCTTATGTGAAGATTGGAGAAAACAATACAGATTAATTTGTTTTTTGAACAAATTTAGAGTCAAATTGTTTACAATGTTTCCTAGGCAATTTTCCTAGTGAAAATTTATCACTTTTTTTCACTTTCCTAATGTCTTCAATGTTCATACTTTCAGTGTACCTCAGCAGCAGACGTTCCCATCTCTGGTTACTTCTATACTGGAGAACTCTTGTAGTCAAGAAAACACAGAGGTGCAGTCTAAACTCTGGTCTGCTTTGGTCTGTCTGCCTCATGTAAGGTGTGTACACTTGGTTTATAAAAATGGCATGACACTTAAAACCCCTATTCAATGACTGACGGAGCAACCAACTAACTCAATGGATGAATGTGAAAGGGTTCTATCTGTTTCTTTTTCCATGCTGAGAACTTTCACTTTCACTACTCAAACTGAGTTATAGCATTACTGTTAACTACCTACAGGAAACAGGATTCTTTATCACTTTTACACAAATGTAAAATAAAACATAGCTGCAATTCATAATGAACACAGAACACAACTTGGAAGTCTCTCAAAGTTGAAGTATTTCACTTTCTTTCCAATTTCAGACCCCTGACAGATAAACCTAAAGTTATAGAAAGATTGGCTTGTTTGATTGCACAATGCTTGAAGACCCAGCCAAAGGAGGATGGCATAACCACACAGCATGAGACATTGTACATGATTGGTTGTCAGGCACTGGTTACCATGGCGATGATGCTCAGGAGTGCAGAAGTGTTTCAACATGTACCAGTGTCATTGATATTGGATTCTCTCAGGTATCTACATGTATTTGCAAATATAAGTTTATTGTCTATATCATCTGTTATTTACATTATGCAATTGTTTTATCTGGTTCATTCCAATTATCTGTGAATCATGGCAGTCTAAGTGAAAAACACTGTTCCTTTGGCCATCACTGTTAAAAATGTGTCAGAGAACTTATTGGAAAGTTCACAATAGACACAACACAAATAATATTATGAGCAAGTAAGTCTTTCCAAATTTCTGTTATGCCATCATTCAGCTTTGCAGCTAATATCTAGGATTGTTTTTTGGCAGAGATTTTCCAGAATATATAAAAAAAAATACAACAGTATTTAATTTCGTCGAGGGAAAAACTCAAGCATTCCTTTTGTGTCTATTCAGTAATTATTTAATTGACACGACTTTTTTATACCGGTATTGTCTTGATTATCGTTTTAAAACTTATCTTTATACCATATACATGTTTCTACCATCATCCTTTGGTGACATTGTTTCTGATTGGATGACGCATCAAAAATTGAATCATAGCTATTAAAACTATATAAAAACTACAAGTCCGTTTACCATATAATTGATTGCTTTCCTTACATATTGCAGTATGAGAGCTGACAATGTTCACCTATTACGACTGGCAGACGTGTACTTTACCCATGCGGTCAATGAAGATGTGGACACTGTACTGGACCCTCAAACACTACTCATCATCTTCCCAATGCTACAGGACAATATAGCATCACCTCATTCTCAAGTAAGCTTTATAGCATAAACATATATAGGATCTTACATGAGTTGTCATTTAATATAAACAATTATCAAACAAGGTAAGGAAATATTATTAAGCAAGCTTTTGGATTCTTTTTAAACACATGACCTATAAGAGCGCACAGACCTGCGGCTAAGCACCTTTTTCATTTTTCTTGCACGTCGCCTCAGACTTTTCATCATTATTAAACAAGTGTTATGTAAAGCTTTTGTA
>ENA-OREC01001563-OREC01001563.1-marine-metagenome-genome-assembly--contig:-NODE-1563-length-11731-cov-11.928179_pt1 | contig 11731 bp, 7 predicted proteins | sample MGYA00248626_ERZ508543 | MGnify/ENA primary metagenome ERZ508543 (study PRJEB26211, sample SAMN05518279) | marine metagenome | isolation source: Puget Sound, Washington, USA | host: Bankia setacea... | reverse complement strand
TTGTCTAAAATAAGTTATGATTAAAGTTAAGGTTATACATGTTCAAGTTCAAGAAAGCAAATAGTAAAGGAAATAAAGTGATGGCTTAGTCTTGTATGATATGTCATTAAATTAAACTATTTTGCTACTTAATGTTAAGGACTTCCAGGAACCATTTCTATCTACTTCCATATTTCATTATGCCTAGATTTTTATATACCTTACTGTTATTTATTATATCGCTCGCAAACAAAGTTTTTTTGGGGTATATATAGGAATCACCCTGTCTGTCCATCTTTCTTTCCGCTCCTCCATCTATCCAAATGACTTGTAAGCCCAACTCCTCATGAACAGATGAACCAATACTTAACACTGTTGAATTATACAATCTAATGATGTGCACAAGGTAGGTTAATCCTGGTCTGAACTATTTACAGGGAGATAATGAGTAGTATCGGACGTGAAGTATCGTATCGTGAGTTTTCTAAAGCTGTTTATTTTTACATAACACTTATATACGAGATACTCGAGTCTGTATTAAACTCAATTAACTTGACATTTTTATTATCTTTGATATTTGATTGTATGATTACTTATATATTACAAGATTTGCAATACTTTTGAGTATTATTGATATTTTTCTCTTTTTTTATCATATTCGTTAATATAATCAGTAAAAAAGGTTGTAGAAGTAGAGTTGACATAAAGAGTACTGTGTGTTTTTTTTCTGTAATATTCCTTTCAGTTTGATTTCTTTCACCGTGTCGTTATGTATACATATAAATAAGGTATTTTCTATATAGGATAATACATAAGCTCAAAGGGGGAAGAATATATGTCCGTCCTTCCGGTACCTTGTCTGTCAAATAACTTTAAAACTACCGTTGGCATTTTTTTTAAACTTGGTATATAGACAGATGGCAATGAGAGGAAGGGCAGCACCTCAGAACCGTAATCCTACCCTGCATATTTATTGAGTTATCTTCCCTGAACCACTTTTCATAATTGTTGCCTGTCCAGGCCATATCTTGGAAAGTACAAAAGGGATTTAAATAAAACTTGGTTTATAGATAGATGGCAATGAGAGTAAGTGCAATGCACAAGAACCATAATCATACCCTGCATATTATTGAGTTATCTCCCATTAACCATTCTTTTCATAATGGTTGCTTATCCTGACCATATCTTGGAGAGTACTATTGGGATTGAAATTAAACTTGGTACATACATAGATGTTAATAAAAGGTACAGAAGACAAGAACCATAATCCTATCTTACATATTACCAGTTATCTTCTTCTATGTAAAAGGTTGTTTTCTTTGTCATGGTGTACAAGTGGTGTTGGATTACAAGTTCTGCCTTTTATTAACAATAGCCATTTTGGGGGCATTCTTCGCTTCCAGCGATTTTCTTGTAAATACACTTTTATGGCACAAACTTAAGAGTAATTCTTTCCCAGACCAGTCTGATAAATAGTTTTTTTGAACAGCAAATGTAAGATTCCATATAACAAATGATACTTAACAAAGAAAAATGAGCCTCTATAAATGTACATGTTGTTATTATTAACACGCTAAATCTTATGCTGTATTACAAAAGTCTAATATTAAGTTATTTGTAATGGTTATATGAGACTGGAAACAAGTGACATTGTGTTAAAAACAACAGAGAAAGTGATCGTTTTTTACATGTATTTTAACAAATGAATATTTACAAATGTCTGTTGAAAATTGCTCAAATGTCATGAAATCCAAAAATATTGTTTTTTTGTCTAGATTCGTAGAACTTTTATACATATTAAGTGTGTGTAAGTGCTTTAAATGGCAGAAACAGTTTACATTGAGTTGTTTCAATTAATCCCAAATTGTTTTTTACTTATATTCATAGAACATATCAAGTGTGTGTGATCCTTTTAAATGGCTGAATTTGTTGCTATGCTTTTCTCGAGGTCCAATCAAAATCAAAGCTACAGAGTAAGTCCATAGAATAGGTGAAAACGCCCTGTTGAATTAGTGTGTACACGAAGGCTTTGATATGAACTTTGACAGTAATTTGATATTGTACAGAACTTGCAATAACTTATTCATATATATATACATTATTTGGTTGTATTGTTTAGTCCATGATAACTGTAGTTAGATTTTGTGATAGTGTTTAGAGTGACTCTAAGATGACTCTTGTATTTCTATATGACCCTGATTGTAATCAAACTTGTGTGATTATAAGCATGTGATAGATTAATATAGAATGGCATCATTTTACGTAAGAACAAATCAAGGAAGTACCAGTGAAACTTTTGAAAATCCAAATTCTTTCAAATCAGGGTTATATATCTTACAGTTACTAATATCATATGTTAACTGTACACATGCCAGCTTATATACATTGTTTACATATTTAGCATTTGTGATTGTTTAGATGTTTTATTGATTTTGATGTTATTTGTGGGGGGGTGGGGCATTTGTTAAGGTATGTTTAGGGACAACAACAACAGGATGTGCTAATTTTATAAAAAATGACAGTTTTTAAAATGTAAATAAATATTACTTTCAGAGTTTACTACACATTTTATATAATTTTGTATATTTCTGATCATACTATTTCAAATACTAGGATATGTATAATTATAAAAACTTAATTTGTGGTACATAGAACATGTCAAGTTACAGATACAGTCACTGAGTATTTCTTTCTGGAATTATCCCTTCTCAGTTTGCATTCCTACAGGTATGGCATGATGATTGTAAGAATCTTGTGTTGATTTGTTCCATGTATGTATAGTTAATTATATATTATTTAATTGATTGTATGATTTGAATATGAAAAATGAAATAAAAATAAGCATGTAACTGGTGTCTTTGTCCATTTATCGCGCCTATGAGGGTCTCATATCAGCTGTTGTGAAGCGTAGGTCGCCTACTTTTGCTAAAGGCCCGTTCCTGTAGTTGTCAGCGTTCCTGTAATTGTCAGCGTTCCTGTAGTTGTCAGCATTCTTGTAATTGTCAGCGTTTCTGTAGTTGTCAGCGTTCCTGTAATTGTCAGCTTTCCTGTAGTTGTCAGCGTTCCTGTAGTTGTCAGCGTTCCTGTAGTACATGTTTTGATCTTTTTCAGTCACAATGCATCTTGGGAAAACACACAATATACAATAAACTGTCCTTGACCTTAGAATGACCTTGACCCTTGAATGAGAATAAAACGAACACTAATTAGCAAATATTGTACAGTGCAACACAAGTTACCACAGTGAAATTTACCTTTGAATTAATTATTTTATTTTGGAAAAGAAACCAATGCAATATCGTAATCATGTTAACAGATAAACTATATATTTCGCTTGTGTTCATAATGGAGATACACTGTTAAAAGGTCAATATTTTGATTACTTGCAAACTGGTATACTTCTAAATTAATTGCAGATACAACACAATTTCATCCACCAAAGGTATCCAAACACCTCATAATGTTAACTGCATCGTGACTAATAAAATCATATAACTAACAAATTATACCAAGACACACACAGGTATTTTAGGAAATATGTAAAGTCAACGAGTCCATATACCCAATACAGAGAAATAACAAATACATGCAACACAATTATGGAACCAAACACATCACAGAGGCAGCAAAATACAACACAATAATTTAATTAAAATCCAACACAACAGTAGAAGCGAACTATAACACAACTGTAGAAGCAAAAACAACTCAATAGTATCAGCAAAAACAACTTGATAGTAGCAGCAAAAACAACACAATAGTAGCAGCAAAAACAACCCAATAGTAGCAGGAAAATCAACCCAATAGTAGCAGCAAAAACAACCCAATAGTAGCAGGGAAAACAACCCAATAGTAGCAGCAAAAACAACACAATAGTAGCAGCAAAACAACCCAATAGTAGCAGCAAAATCAACACAATAGTAGCAGTAAAAACAACGCAATAGTAGCAGCAAAAACAACCCAATAGTAACAACAAAAACAACCCAATAGTATCAGCAAACACAGCCCAATAGTAGCAACAAAAACAACCCAATAGTAGCAGCAAAAACAACCCAATAGTAGCAGGAAAAACAACACAATAGTAGCAGCAAAAACAACCCAATAGTAGCAACAAAAACAACACAATAGTAGCAGCAAAACAACCCAATAGTAGCCACAAAAACAACCCAATAGTAGCAGCAAAAACAACCCAATAGTAGCAGGAATAACAACACAATAGTAGCAGCAAAAACAACACAATAGTAGCAACAAAAACAACACAATAGTAGCAGCAAAAACAACTTAATAGTAGCAGCAAAAACAACACAATAGTATCAGCAAAAACAACACTATAGTATCAGCAAAACAATTAATAGTAGCAGCAAAAACAACTCAATAATATCAGCAAAAACAACTTAATAGTAGCAGCAAAAACAACTTAATAGTAGCAGCAACATACAACCCAATAGTAGCAGCAAAAACAACACAATAGTAGCAGCAAAATACAAGACAATAGTAGCAGCAAAATACGACCGAAAAATAGCAGCAAAAATACAATAGTAACAGCAAAATACAACACAATTCTAGAAGGTAAAATTAACATAATAGTAGCAGCAAAATACAACACAATTCTAGAAGGTAAAATTAACCTAGTAGTAGCAGCAAAATACAACACAATTCTAGAAGGTAAAATTAACCTAATAGTAGCAGCAAAATACAAGACAACAGTAGAAGCAACATACAACACAATAGTAGCAGCAAAACAACCCAATAGTAGCAGCAAAAACAACCCAATAGTAGCAGCAAAAACAACCCAAAAGTAGCAGCAAAAACAACACAATAGTAGCAGCAAAAACAACTTAATAGTAGCAGCAAAAACAACTTAATAGTAGCAGCAAAAACAACACTATAGTATCAGCAAAAACGACTTAATAGTAGCAGCAAAAACAACTCAATAGTAGCAGCAAAAACAACTCAATAGTAGCAGCAAAAACAACCCAATAGCAGCAGCAAAAACAACTTGATAGTAGCAGCATACTACACAACTATAGCAGCAAAATACAATACAACACAACAAAGCAGCAAAATACAACATGTTTTATATAAAACACATTGAACCGTGTACATTGTAAACACGTTAATTGCCTCAGGGATTGTCGGTGTATTTTAATTAAACTTCGTACCTCAATAATCAAATACTTCAGTTATCATGGTCGTAAATACATTTGCTTTATATGAATGTTTTCAATAGTTCAGGGCATTATCATGATCTGCGAAATATCAACAATAAAGGACTCTACTAATAGTGATTCCTGGAGGGACGGACCCATCACACAAGTCCACTTAGTTGTGTGGGACGACCTAGCCGTTGTGTCAATTAAGGTGAGGAAACCATTAAACTATCCAGAACATATCTTGGTCTAATAAATAATTAGCGGAGTTTGGGGGCAACGTATGTCTCAGTACTTTCGAGATACGTTTGCTGAACACATTATTTAAAATTGAAGATGACGACTGTGTTGCGACACCTTGGACTTACCATACACTTACTCGAGTCGATATTGCGGAACAGAGGTTCATTGTACGGTTTCTAATCAATAAACAGTGTAAGACGCGGGCTAACGTATCAAAGTGTTTTAAAAGACACGTCAAAATCAAGTTTAGGCGTTAATTCGTTTTGTTTCCAAATGTTATTGACGCAATAAGATGTTCTTGTACCGAAGAAAATTGAATGAACGAGTACACTGCTGATCAAGCAACTGAAGAAAGGTATTTGACAACATAGTTGAGACGTCTCAAGTTGTGAACTCTTGAAAAGCAGTCTCACATATTACAATTGTGATTTGTTTAAAGCTGCAAGGCATCACTTTTCTATAGATCGATGTAAAGCCAAAATTAGATAGATCTAGATACTGGTCCTAAATCTGATAAATGATTGTTTGATCTTATTTGATAGATGTTTGCAAGAAGTCTGACTAACACAGTACATGAATATTTTAAGAAAATCTAAATTATGGACCTGGTGTAACAGTCCCCATGTCCTCCCGTAAAAGCCAATAAATAAATCGTCTGCGCTTATACAGCTTAACTCTATCACTACATTATCAAGTTTCATGAATATATCTCTTCCAATACCACAAACCTTCATGCACCATTCACATCTAACAGCCTCCATGTTCCATGTCCTGTATTGAATATCGATAACAACCAGCAGCCTCCATCTTGATTTATAAAGTCGTGTCGTCTGGACGAAAAGGTTAAAGGTCAAGGCCGCGCGCGCGTTCTACGTAGTTCCGGTTCTTGTAACATATGGAAGTTTGTGAATATGGGACGCTTTAACGATACAGTTACACCGGAAGGAAGGTAACACAGTTGGAGGAAAGTTTGGCGAACTGTTTCACTCAAAAAAGGTAACTAACCAAGATTGTTCATACAATTTAACGCTGTGTTGTGACTTGAGTTTCTGTGTGTAACGAATTTTATATCACTGACATATGGTTGTTTTCTCTCTGCTATATAGCTGCTGTAGTTTGGGGCATGTATTTTATATCTGAACCAAATTATTTGACGATTAACATTCTGACGACGATAGTGTTGTATTGTTCAAAAGGTGCTTTCAATAACAGATCATGCTGCAGGATTTGTACAGCAAACTCAAGTTAAAGGTTGGATCCTTCTTTAGATGGTACACTGTGGACAAGTCATACGCGTGTCCATATTTGCGACATAGATAATATATGTATACGTACGAGTTAGTATGAAGTTTCTTTCCTTGGCGTGTATCCCTTCAAATAGTGTCTCATTTACATATGTGTATGTTTAAATTGTTGTTGTTTCGCTTTGTAATTGGTTATTCCTTCATTGGCAGTCTCTCATCTGTACAATGGTATATATGTGTTGATCACATAAGCCTATCTATATACACTGCTTAATGAATAGGGATGTTCTCTTCATATCTTGAACTTCAAATCATGGAACATATATATGGTATTTGATACGTTTTATTCAATGAATTGATGAGAAAGAAAACAAATTTTGAGTTATGAATGTTTTGCCTTAACTTAACCATGTACTCTTGTACTCTTGAGACTAGAAACTTCCACCCTACGTCGTCTTGTGATGTCAAGGAACCACTCCAGGTTTTACCCATGTATAGAACAATATTCGGCGTGTTCTCTTTATTGATATAAACTATATATAGACGGTCTTCTGGAGGTTTGAAGTTGATGCTTGAAGTTGATGTTCAATACTGGTTTAGTGTGACACACGCTTGTATGGATATATATTTAACGTTGTTATCCCATTTTACCACCGCATTGTCAATTAGCTTTACAAGGACACCGTTTTTAAAGGCATTCTCTTTCTCAATATCGCTTACATTTATGATACTATGACGAATATTTTGACAGAAAGATAACGTATATTTGTCAATTATGACAGTGTAAGTAAATAAGCAACACTTATATATTAGAAAACAAATACAATATATGTTTACATTTGAGCAGTTATTTGAGCTAACAACCATTTTAGCCAATCGGTGAAGCGCTTAAACAAGATTGTCAACACGTGTAAGAACTTTTCATCTAGTTACATAAAAAGGAAAAGTTAACATGGTGAAGTGGATATATAAAAGCAAGCTATCCTTGCACTCTATCGTCAAACGTATTTGCTCTGTGGTTTTAATTGGATAGTGTGTGTCCATTTGACTTATTGCTCGACCAAACAAATTCTTGTAAAATCTGTGAACTCGTAACATAACGTCTCTGTCTTTACGTCTGATCGTACACACGTTAACATACGTCTAGTATAATTATCTGAGCCAACCTATCACTGACCATCAACTAGAGTGGCGTCCTTGTTTGTTATTCCGTATACAATCGCGAAACTGTCATGGTCACCTTCTCGACAGGGATATGTTTCTTTAAACTTATTTTGTGGTTTTAATTGGATGACTGTAAGTTTGGCATATTTCTCGACTAGACACAACTCTTGACAGATGACCTCTATGCCTAAAAGTACTACACATTGCTCATATGGTCAGCATCGAACTTTTAAAAATTAGAAATGCCCAAAGTTCCCTCCTTGACACTAATTGAGTTATATTGTATTGCTGAATCAACATTTGGAACACCAATCCATTGAACATCTTCTTTGTAAGATCTGAATAGTTTCTATCTGCGACAATTGGCCATCACTTATAAGCCGGATGTAATCACGTTCATGTTTGCATATGTATGATCATTATGAACAACGTTTTTGATATCTACGTATGATGGTTTATTTCACTAATTGTTGCTTGCACAGCTGGTCGTCTGTGACGTTACTTTGGAACACCTGTACTTAAAAGATCGGGAAACTAGGTTCGAAATTCGGTCATGTCATGCATGCGAACACACGCCAGTTTTGAAAATGTACATTTCTTGCTCCCCTTATAAGACCACCTTTGGTCCCGACAAACATGGTCTTAATCTCTTAATCGCTAGACCCAGTTACACCAATGGGCGGCGTGGATCAGTGGATTGCACGTCTGACTCGTAATGTGGAGGTCGTGGGTTCAAGCCATTATTGCTTAGAGACAGAAAAAAACGTAACTTTAATGTACAAGTACCTCGAATAAGAGCGCATTGAACACTCCATAGTGCAAGTATTGACAAAGCTCAGTCATTGATGAACGCAGTTATGTAGCGAACACTATATATATCCACCCTTTTTAACCAGCCCTGGTCTTAAATATTTCCCACACAACCTTGGGGGGTTGATAAAATCTACCATATACTCAATAGACCTACGTGTTATGACCCTAGTGAATACGTTATATAGAAGCTCCTGTATACCACATTAAGAGAGTGGTTGTTAGACATATGTTCGGTTCTGCCAACAGGGGGTACCATTCCATTTTTAGAAGACACATTTAATTAGAGGAAGAAAATATGATACTTTGAAGTGCGTATAAATGAAGAATATGTTGATGTTGACATTTAGTTGTAGTTGTTATTTAATTATGTGGTTACATCGACGTTTCGTAAGTTGTTCTATACATGGCATATACCTCTGTTTATATAGAGTATCAATATAAAATAAGTTTCATTGTAAAGCTTAACTAGTGTACTATTCAATACAATAGGAAACATTACAAAGTTTGACCCAGAAGGTTGGAGAGTACCCGGTAATACACTTAGAACTTCAAATTGGCATATACGTTATGTATTAGTCAGATATTAACGACGTCCCGTCCAATCATAAACGTCGTTATGAAACAGATGCGGTCGAACATGTTTGATACATTGGGATCAGATTACCGAATGTTAACGGAGTTTGTAAGTAGTCCGGGCTCTCGGAACTTCACCGTATATCGGAAAACATGCTCATTTCACGCAAACATGCAAATGGATCAAATGAAGTCTCACAACTCACAGCTGTCTCTCTGATCGATACTCATAGAGCGACAACTGAACGCTTTCCCTGATATATGTGTATAGTGTATCAAGTGTTATGGCTATTTCACGCAATGGTTGATCCCGCATACAAGTTGTTCAATTAGCAGCGGCTGAAAATTGCGGTTTTCTTCTCATACGGTTCCCAATGCGACATATTTTTCGGCTTTCTTCTCATACGGTTACCAATACGACGCAATATACGGCTTTCTTCTCATACGGTTCCCAATGCGACCGATTTTGTGGCTTTCTTCTTATACGGTTCCAGATGCAGCAATAATTGCGGCTCTCATCTCATTCGCTTCCGAATGCGACTTAAAATGCGGCTCTCTTCCCATACGGTTAACAATGCGACTGAATATGCGGCTTTCGTCTCATGGGGTTCCAAATGCGACATACTGTTCGGCTTTCTTCTCATGCGGTTCCCGTTGCGACGAAAATTGCGACCCTCTTCTCATGCGGTTACCAATGCGACGGAATATACGGCTTTCTTCTCATACGGTTCCCAATGCGACGAAAAATGCAACTTTCTTCTCACGCGGTTCCCAATGCGACCGATTTTGCGGCTTTCTGATCATACGGTACCAAATGCGACGGCATAATGTGGCTTTCTTCTAATACGGTTAACAATGCCGTGTTTTAAAGATAGAAGTAAAATGTCCTAAAGCAACCTTATCGCTGTTCAAGTTGTCCACGTCGATCCAAAACACTCTTATAATGCTCATGTTCAAGCAAAATAGTGGTTGGGGCGTTTAGATTAGACTTTCAGTTCACCTACACGTATTTGTGGATATCGTCATTGGTCATTTACATATGCATTCATTGACGTAATTATTTATGAGCTTGTATAGCATTGACGGGCTTCCTATTGTTATGTGCATTACCCAGCCTTGGTGTATCCGATTACCTATCGTAAACGACCAAGATGTTCATAGATCGAGGTGATAAGACTCAGATGCATTGCCATTAAGGTAAGACAAAACATTAGCATGTACTGTATGTATTCTTAAAGCACAACAGTAAATGGTAATACCTTTGATGTGTTTCAGCATTGTTTATTAATGTGATGTTACTATGTTCCCTGTGCTAGAGATTGTGGTTTAAATGGTGTACGAATAATACATGACCTTCTTTATAAACAAAAATGATGAAATTTACCAAATTTTGCTTAGTACTTAGAGATATGGGCCGGTAACAACAAAGAATATTCAACAACAAAACACATAAACTTTTTCATTATCTTATTATCTACTCAAATAGGTGGCAGTCATGTGTGTACGTATGCATTTCCCAAAGTCCCTAATTAAACGACAAATGTAATTTGGATACAAACTATATGATGTTTGTCATCGCGAATTGTATTATTTTCCCCACACTAAGTAAAGTTCAATCAGCAACATCATTAATGCTTACATCATGCAGCACTCGATCATCTATGTATCACATGTATTCCTAATTTACACATGTTACTTGAAAAACGTAGGAATGGTGTTATTTTGCGTATATCATAGTTGGCATATGGCCCTGGTCGTTGAACGGAAATGCTGATGAAACAACAGATGTATACATAACATACACTCAGCTTGTAATAACCGGTCTCGTGAGCTACAGTGAACGAGTACAGTTGCACCGCCTTAGTCTCGTATAACATAATATACTTTATTCTAAGAAGGTAACGTGTTAAGATATACTTACCCTAACTATAACCCTAACCCCAACCCAACCTAAACCTAACCCTAACCCTAACCTAACCCTAACCCTAACCCCAACCTAACCTAAACCTAACCCTAACACTAACCCCAACCTAACCCTTACATAACCATAACCCTAACCTAACCCTAACCCTAACCCTAACACTAACCCCAACCTAACTCTTACCTAACCTAACCCTAACCTTAACCCTAACCCTAACCCCAACCTAACCTAACCCTAACACTAATCCCAACCTAACCTAAACCTAACCCTAACCTAACCTAACCTAACCCTAACCCTAACCCTAACATTAACCCTAACCTAACCCTAACCCCAACCTAACCCTAACCCTAACCCTAACACTAACCCCAACCTAACCTAAACCTAAACCTAACCCTAACCTAACCCTAACCCTAACCCTAACCCCAACCTAACCTAAACCTAACCCTTACCTAACCCTAACCCTAACACAACCCTAACCCTAACCAACAGCACTAACCCTAACACTAACCCCAACCTAACCCTAACCCCAACCTAACCCTTACCTAACCTAACCCTAACCCTAACCTAACCCTTACCTAACCTAACCCTAACCCCAACCTAACCTAACCGTCACCCTAACCATCGGTATAGTTTTAATAAACAAC
>ENA-OREC01001562-OREC01001562.1-marine-metagenome-genome-assembly--contig:-NODE-1562-length-11737-cov-14.065352_pt1 | contig 11737 bp, 1 predicted proteins | sample MGYA00248626_ERZ508543 | MGnify/ENA primary metagenome ERZ508543 (study PRJEB26211, sample SAMN05518279) | marine metagenome | isolation source: Puget Sound, Washington, USA | host: Bankia setacea... | reverse complement strand
CCATGTAGTGTGTAACTTGGGAGATAAGCTGCACCATGTAGTGTGTAACTTGGGAGATAAGCTGCACCATGTAGTGTAACTAAATACTAAACACAGGATTCAAAATAGTAGGAAGAATTTATTATAATAGAAAATAGCAATGAAACATGTAAGACTTGCAGTGAAAATACACAAGTCCCTTACTGGTGAACATTCATGACAACACTTTATACTGTTACCATAGCAACCACATTTTTTATACTGTTACCATAGCAACTGCAATCTTTTGTGGATGATAAAAATAAATTATAAAACATGTTCAGATGGTAGTCGAGACAACACTACTGTTTCCATAGCAAACACAATGCGATTTGAATGATAAGAATAAACTATTTGACATGTTACCATGGTGCAGAGTATGGGACTTGGGGTATTTGAACATTGTAAGCATAAATCTATAGTAGAGCAGCTCTCACCTGACACTGCTTTATGTACCTTCCATAGAACCAGCGTCAGATGAAAACTGCTCACCAATACAACAGTGTCAACAGTAAGCAGTTCCTTTATGACAAATACATGTATATAAGTATAATTACAGTTATACCGTAAGTACATCACTGTACAGCAAAAAATATATATTGGCTACATTGTACAAAATAACAAGAATATATGTAGTTACACTACCGACTCTATGTTAGCCTCTATCAGCCAATCCATATTTTCTTGCCTAGAAAGGACCGAAAAATAGAATCACCGTACATACATTTGCCCAAAATCATGTATAAAAAATAATATAGCAATTTCAATGATACAGGTTAATTGAGGTTGTACTTTGTTTAATGAAGAATTTGATGACAATTATGGGTGAGATTAACATTTGATTATAATAACCCATACCATATACACAAAATGCACTTGGTGTTACCTATGCAGATCTTGTTTTCAAATTGATTTGCCAACTAGTTTAGTTTGTTGTAAAGGCTGTATAATCGCTATAGACAAACAAACTTGTGAACAGCTGTGGACATACATTCTGATGGTTTTTAAAATACGATACAGTTGTAGTTCATCACGGAACATCAAGGTACCACCATTTTTATCAACTGAGATGTATATTTTACACTACAGTCCAACTTGCTAACAAAGACTACCAAATTAAAATGGTCTATATAGAAACTCATTTAAAAGATCACAAAATAATTGTCTCTTAAGGCAGCTGTGTTAAACAATGGTCTTTATGACAGATTAGGTTCTGAAGTATTTTAGCAGTTTATATGTACAGTAAAGTTCTGCTGTTCAGACCACTTGATGATAAGACCAGTCTGCAAATTAGGACCACTGGTAAATGTTATTTTGCTGTCATTTTTTCAGATCAGTTCACTAATTTGTGTAATACACATTTATTATGATGGTGAAACAGCTGTAATTATGTATAAGGGTCCTCATAGTAAATCACCGTACAAAAATACATACTTTTAAAAACTTTATTTGTGATTCCGCTCAAAAAGGAGCCCACACTTGGTATTTCTGTTCCCACGACATCGTGAAATCAATCAATTCAATCATGTTACAAACTGCTCAAGGCTAATTGGCAATTCACAAATGATATGGCATTAGATCATAGTATAAGGCCAGTACAAAAGCATCAAAGATCTACATCTATTACAACAGGACCTGGTAGGAGTAACCATTAGATCTAAGAGCCTTCAAGAACATCAATAACATGTATACCAGGGACTTCAACATCCAGGAAACACAAACTGAACAAAAACTGTCTCCAGCCTAATAGAATCACCTATTTTGGTAAATATTTTGCTCTTAACTGTAAACTCTTCAAATTGTGTTTGCCTAGAATGTTGACCCATATTCCTGAAAATACCTATATATATTTACTATGGATACCATTTTACTAAAGCGGTAATGCAAAACTTGAAGTTATGCACACATTTGAGGTCTTATTCAAATCTCAACCAATTAATCAAATCCAACAAAAAATATTTCTTCCATTTAAATATTCTTACCGTACTAAATACGCTTTTCGTTAAAATCAGCTGTTTTGGGGTTAATTAGATCCACAAATAATTGCGTAACTTTACGTTTTGTATAAGCGCTTCTGTAAAACAATGGTCCTCACCAAATATCCTGCATGCATATTAAAACATTTACACTAGATAAGCTTATTCATATATATTCAATATAATCGGCACATACATGCATTAACACATTTTAAAGTCTATAATATAGTGAAGAAAAACAAGACATGAGCAAAGCAAATAATCAGCAAAGGACATAGCCACCATCTAGTTAAAGACACAATATGTACAAAACATCTTAAAAGTATGATTGTACAGAGGGAAAGGCAAGCTATACAAATATACAAGCCACAATGTTATAAGCCACTCACTGTGAGATCCTGTTCATACAACATCAAAGCACTCGTGTAACTAATGACAACAGTAACTATGCACTGGTTAAGACATCACAGTGAACTTTGAATGCATCGTATACATGTCAAGGGGTGAAAGCAAAAGGATTCTAAGTGCTATTGAATAAAGATGACAATAAAATCCTTTTGCATTTACTCCCTCGATGTATGGGGAAAAAACAACAACACTCAACAATAGAACTGATAAACGTAATGCCGGCCTAAACTTGACACGCATGAAAATGTAATACACTTTACCACAACATCTTTAGAAGGCTTTAAGACAAAAAGTGATCTCAACAATGTTTAATTTTTTAACTACTTCTGTTGAAATTTCTAACAAAGTCTTAAATATAATATACAATGCACACCATAGAAAATGCTGGCAAGAAATGATCAATGAACTCGCTGAGAATTATGCTTACATTCATATACAACAATATACAATATACAGATAAATCAACATACCGTAGTGTTCCTATTCAAAGCCCAATGCTATAATTAACGCACACCCTCTTCAGTTGATCAAGATAATTAAAGCCTTTCCTGGAATATACTTTACCCAGATCAACATTTAGCTGCATGTTTTGCTATATAAACTCATTGATGAACAATTTAATTATTTTGGAAATTTAACATAAATGATGACAAGATATTTTTTGACATTAAAATAATTATAGCAGATGTTTAATACCAGCTTTTTGAAAAGCAATCTTTTGGGAGAATGGGGTAGGGTTGGAGACTCAAAATTAACTACCTTTAGAAAGATGGAAGGCTTAATAGGAACGATATTTTTTGTTATATGGTACCTACACTTTATACAAACTAGTGTTATCTAGTTATATATTTATACAAACTAATGTTTCCTTATATATAAGTAAGCTCTATGTAAATATAGGTATAGCCAATTCTAGCAGTATTTTTGTGTAAGCAGAAGTAACTGATTGTTACCTATTCATAACAAATATTTCTGTTTTTGGTTAATTACATTATATATACATGTAGTTAGATGTAGTTTTTTCTCAACAACTAATGATCAAATGCTAGTAAAGCACTGCCATAAATATGTAAAACATTCATTTTGAAAAAACATTATTTCTTAGTTTTTCAATTTAGGCCAATACCTATGGACAACATTTTCCTAGAACTCTGGTCTAGTTTGGATAAATTTAACGTAAAATGTTTTGGGTTTCTCTTTGTTTTACTGGCTGGTGTTGAACATTGCAGGCATAAAAAATAACACAAATATAAGATCCGTACTAGTTTTTTGGGGGGTCTTGAAAGTGTGGTTCTTGTGAAAAAATTAGGCAAAACTTAAAAACAACAAATAGTACGTACCAAAAAAAGGTTCTGAACAATATATCAGACAATTCTCTAAAGTGAGCAAATACTTGGGACTAAGATTTCATAGATACAGGCAGCATTCTTGCACAGATGCACTCCTCTTTGTATTCCCTTGTTTTATTGGAGGGATAACTCTGTCAATGTGCATGGTTTGGCAAGAGTGCTCCCCCATTTAGGTAGGTAGTATTTATATAGTGAACACTCGTCATCAAAATGAACAAAATTCCGCCTCAATACAGAGAGGTGCTTTTTGATCGATGAAGCATTGAATAATTTTGCATTTCAGAAAAATCTAATACCGGGTAAATGTATTTTGTTAACAGGGACATTACATGAACCAATAGTGTAATTGACATTCAAGAAAAGAAAAAAATAAATGACCTTCAACATAGCAAATTAAAATCTACAAAAAGTAATGCCAAACATATTTCAATGATTTGACAGCATGTCACATTGTTTATCTTCCCCATTCTAATTCTGAAGTACAGTTTACAAATATTGTGTGGTGTCAAAAATTCAACAGAGACTAAACATAACTCAAACAAACAAGTGCAAAGAGACTTTCAAAACAAAACAAATAAACTTAAACACCTCATATATACGTAAACCCTCAAGTAAAATATATATGAATAGTAAAAAAGTTTTTTTTAACCTTTATGTTTCTATAAAAAGTCTGTGTACTTGCAACTTCTTAAAATGAACAGCAGATTCTTTCTCCACATGCTGTTTAGAGAATTAGAAGATAACCGAATAAATGTTGTGATCGGTTAACACAAACAATCTTTTTTTTTAGATATTACTTACAAAAAGTATGAATAGGTATGTTTTAGCTAAGGAGAAATTTACGAAGGCCCTGGTGTTAATATGTCCATTGTTCACACTGTGAGCGAAAAAATCAGTACTTAATGTTAACAACAACTTAACAAACAACTGCAACAGAGAAATAATAATTGTATCTTACAGCATTATTTACAGACATTGACTTCTCTTCTAGGTCGATGGTAAAATGTGAGATGCTAGAGTGACATATAGTTAATGAAACAGCTTACAAACAACCAGCATAGTACAGTAATGTTCTGCTATTAACACCACTTGATATTAAGACTGGTCTGCTAGTAAAATCACCTTTAGTGTTTGTGGAATTCGCTATTAAGACAGATTTGATTTTGAGACCGCTTTTTGTTGGTCTTAGTGTGATCTTATTAAACGAAACTTCACTGTAACAAACATTCAAACTTGATTTGATGCCTAATACTTCAGTCTTCTATATAAGAATAGATAAAGTTAGGAATTGAAAAAATATATTTTGTTCATGAACACTAAAAAAAACAGTTAATAGATGTCCTCTCTATATGTTGGGTTTTACCAAACTCAATGTTGTTACAAACTTTTTCATTATATAATTTAGTACCGGTATCTGGTCAAACTTGCATAGTACATTTTGTATTTCTAGCTTTAAAGACATGTACCGTTCTGCTAAAGCACTTACGCAAAATCTAATGTAAGGCTTCAATAAAATCCAAATACCTAAACACAACACACAGGTGTACTTCCAATAGTCAAGAGCTGGAATTAAACTTATAGATGGATATGTTTAAAAATGCACTTTACAATACCCTCAGCAGACATGTACAGATATAATAATAACATTTTGTAATCTATCTAAACTTTAGGTAATTAAAGACGTTTTCGGCAGTTTTCTTTGCACATCCTATTGCGCAGGCGTTCCTTAGCCCCAAAACCCAGGGATTGCGGGAGGCGTAACTTTTTAATTTTTTAATTTCACTATTTTTAAAATTCAATTGAACAGTTGTTAAAACATGATGAAATAAACATAGTAAAGGATTTTTGACCACTGTTTGTTAAAAAAATAGCATGTTCACTTGATTTTGGTGATTTTAGGCAAATCATTTTGTATTTCGGGCTTTCTACATTAACTTTTCTTACTTTTTTTGGTTCACAATATGTATACATTTCTTCATAAGAAAAAAAATCAACTTTCTACATTTCTTTTTAAAATTTGTAAGATGTACACCTTTGATAAATATTTTTGGCTCTAAATCATGCTCTTACACAACAAAATAGTCGACTATTTTTTTCATCAACTAGTTTTGCACATTTTGTATAAACTTTTTGTGCAATGACAACCTATTAATGCACAAAACTTACAGACCTAGCATTTATAGTGTTTTGTTACAATTTAAGGACTTGATAAGTGAGAATATGAAAATATCCAAATAAAGTCAAAATTGTTGGCAAAGGTGGGTGTGTTCAACATCATTTTTTGAAAAAACGAGCACGGTGACCTACTGGTTTTTTATTAGCTTGTTGATTCAGCATTAAGTTAAAAAATAAATTCTATTAAAAAAATAAATAAATACCGAAAACGTCTTTAAACTGCTAGAATCAATATATGGAAACACATTTCTGGTTTATATCTCACACACAATACAGCTATTCGATTCAAACAAGTATATTCCAGAATCTAACATGTCCATATACTTTCAAAGATAAAAACAAATTTAAAACAAGGCCTGGTTATACGGTATAGTTGATATTATACAAATGAAGAAACGAAAAGAAATTACAAAAACGTCACACAATATTCAAGTCAAGACACTATTGTAAAGGTAGTTATAAATGTATCCCTTACTGTCGGATAAAGAAGCATATCTATTCAGACAAGAATCATGTTTTATTGGCTGCCTCGGTTGCTAGCTTGCTTTCCCGTTGGTCATTGCTTTCTTATTGGAGCCGGTAAATCTCCTGAGGACGTCATTCTTGAATATTCTCCATAGTAAGATAAAGTTTATAATGGAGAGTACTACCATGGTTACTGACATGAATACTTGAAATGTAAGGGTAAGAAGGGCCCATCTAATTAGTAAATCTCGCCCTATATGGAACACGGCATACATGCGATAAAACACAAACGTGACAAGGTTTAAACCCACCACCACCTTATACTGCCAATCTTCAAATTTCCACTTCTGTAGCTGCATGAGTTTTCTACCGTGGAGGAATATGGAGTTAACTTCCACCATCAGGGCTATAATGTTGTATGGGATGTACATTCTGTACACCACATTGTAGCCAAATGTTAAAATTACCTGCAAAATAACAATAATACAATTACCTGCAAAATAACAATAACACAAGTTATCTACCCAATCTCTAAACTAACAAGTAAGTGAGCCACATGCTGATACATGTTTTATCTTTAATTCCAAAACTGTTTAGTTTCGGGGCTTGAATTAAATCTTCTCTGCCTTTCCTAATTTAATTGAACCTGTGGAATTTTCCAACCTACATCTTGATGCAGCAATTCTTTATTGTGTGCAGTAAAACATTATTGGAGAAGCTTTAACTATAGTTAGTTGATCAATGAATATAAGAAACAGTTCTGTGTGGTTGATGAGCATGCTATGTATATCTGTAAGAGTTTGTGATATAAAAGTCCAATGTGTAAGCTGTGCAGCATTTCAAAATAAAGTTAACAGTGTGTAAAATCTTTGTAAATAAACCAAATACACAAATTGGAAACTTAATAGTACAGGTATATAAATGGAACTAATCACACTAACTGTTATCTTTTACAATGCTAAAAATGTGTTGAAGACAGAGAATAAAATGGTGACGCTTTGTAAAACAAGAATAAATTTTTCTGTCACACAATGTACGTTTACACTTAAATAAAATGTGAACGACTCCCTGTGACCCTTTGTCATATGTAAGTGAAAGGAGAAAGAGAATTAAAACAAACATGGCACATTTGACAAGTGCCTATACATGCAATGCATCTTACCATATGAAAGTCATACCAGACAATAACCAGCAACTTTGAACTGAGAGCATGGAATAAGGAAGTTTTATTATGTTTAAAGTAGATTTTAACTTTTCTATATATATGTTTCCTATCGGGAATTTTTTTTTGAAGAATTGACCTTTACTTTTCCGAAATACCCAAACGGTTAAAACAATGATTTTTTTTGTGTGTGAATAGGATCTCAGAAATATGGTGTGAAATAATGAACACTGACTTACCCAGAAATGGTGCAGTACAATCTCATAGTTGGTGATGAGTCTGTTGTTCACCACTAGATCTAACAGGTCATACACAAAGTACCCTGAAATATACAAACATACATTTAGTACACAACTTATCTAGTTTTCAATTATATATATATCAATAACATTTATCTTTATAGCACACATGTGTAATATAACAACAGGTCAATTTCAAGGAAAACATCCACTTCTATCTAAGGTCCTTATGCATTAAGACGACATGTGACATAAAATGGAACTTCAGCTTGTTGTAACTTTGGTCCTATAAACTGACTGTACACATTCAATACTACAGTAACATGGCAACGCGTTTGAATACTATATGAACATTTTAATAGTAGATCACAAGCGGAATGTTTTGTATTCCTTTATCAACAGGTACACTTAAATTATACGTATAACTAGAAATTAAACAAAAACTTTGTAGGTCTTAGAATAGGTTCATTATCGAGTGTTTGCTATTTTTGAATACTATATGTGAAAGTGTATGTTCCATACCTGTAGACAGAGATATTATGCTGTACATAAACAAGTCACAATAGATGACCTTTTCTTCTAACGCTTCTGCCTTGAAAATTGAGCTGAAAATACAAGAAAGAAAAATTACCTTTGTTACAGATATAGTTACAGTTCTTTGTTATTATGTAAACCAGCACAAACTACCGTCCTCTTACTTTTACTTTAATAATGCTGCGTTTAAAGTTACACTCTGGTTGCCAGCAACTAGACATTCTTGTATGAAAACATGGTAAACAGAATTTGTGAAATGTTGCAATAGAAGCATGTAAGAAAACATAAACTTTTACAGAGCAAATCAATGTGAAAGTGAAAGGGTACTAGCTATCTGTGTCTTTGTTTAGCATCACTTAGACCACTCTCTCTCTCACATCTCAACATTCTCGTCTGTATAAGAATGGATATTACATGGCTATATTTAGACGTCCCAGTAATGAAAGGTCGTAAATCCTTCTTTAAACTTTACCACTTAGGCCCTTTCATTACCAGGACGTCGATTTGTACATTTACCTTCGGGTAGGTATTAAACATTTTTTCTATTTTCTAAAGATGATTATAAACACAATCTTTGTATCAAACATTTTAGAATAGTGTATGTATACAGATATCTATTTTATTCATCACATAAAACAAAAGCCTGATAGCTATAGTTAGCCCTTCTGTAGCAGAACTATAGTACAAGTGTATGTGAGTGTGGAAGAGATTATCTATGACATCATCATCATGAATCTATGTTAAGTTTCATAATTACACAAGGAAATTCTGGCTCAAACTCCAAAACAAACAAATACTTGACACATTACAGAGTCTGCACACACTATGACACCAATAACAGTGTTACATGTAGATCTTCATAAATTTGATGATACAGTACAAATAGTCATGTCCTAGTATGGATACATTGTCTGTCTATTACTTGTGTCCACAATGACTCACGTGACTAGAGGCAGGACTGAGTGCAATATATATACTCATATAGCACAAGAACATTGACCTGACTCTCTTGAATATAGTTTATTATAACAAAGACTGCTGTCAGGTAACTTAAAGATGGACTTTCGATCAAAATTAAAAATTTACATATTCATCTGTACTTCATAGCCACACAGTACTTATGAAAGTAGGTTAATCAAGGTTTTGTTTTTGTTTTCTTCAAAACTCAACACAGATTCCTTCATTAGAAGCATTTATCATATTTCATGTATGCTAATTCCTTAAAATATTTTTTTAGGAAATTTATTAATTGGGAACGAAAGGGCAACTTTAAGCCACATTATTAACTGTGTGTTTTTGATGAAATATATTGGTAATGGTCGTTGTGAACACATGCTAACTTTAAATGCATCACCTGATATATTGAATGTATCTAGCCATGAAATTTACTCCACCAGGTTTACATGAATATTACGAGTTAATGTCATTCAATATAAACCTGTATGAAACTAAGTACAAATGTATAGGACATGTTATAATGTGAGTGCTAACTTTTTTTTTATGAATTGAGCAATTTTACCTAAAAACAGTTTATTGGACATTTGAAGTTTTGAATTCGGTACTTCAACTTCTCAAATTTGCATGGGGTAACATAACTATGTCCCTATATTTTCTATACATCAGCAAAACATTTTAATCAGAAATTCGTATTCTTTCCTTTTTTGTTACCCTGATTTGAAAACATTTGGGTTTTACAGAAAAGTATGGTATTTTGGTTTAAGATACACCAAAAGTAGCTTATCTGTTTCTCAAAGGTCAATACCCGAGGCTACAGCATTGAGAGAGTATTATATACATAGTAAATCTTGTAGTATTGATTTATAATACCATTAGCAAACTGTTTAATCCTGGTCATTCTTTAACACTACAAGTATATACATGTACACAGCTTAAGTTCAACATTCAGATCAATATTGGAACACTTTACAAGCTTGAGGTCAGGCTTATAGTCTACCCTACTTTTAATTGTGCAGGAGAATAGTTAAACTTGGCTTTTTTTGAGTGACCTGAGATAATACGTCAGTACATAATGTCGTGGGATATCAGTTAAATTAATGAATCATTCAGTCCATGCGAAATATGCCACCCGGTCCTCAAATTGACTGGTAACTATTTTTAGTATTAAGTTCAGGTTCAGTAAAAATATCAGTAATTACACAATAGGTAAAAAACAAATTATCTTGTCAGTGCAGCATTTTGCCATCTCTGGGTGACTATGAAAAACTGCAAGTGTAATTGACTCCTAATCTGGTATTTTGAGACTGCAGTTCAAATCCTAAATGTTGAACTCCATTGTAAAAGCAAGCAGCTGAGTAGAGTGTCAAAATTAGGTTTCAAAGATAGATGATGAAAACACAAACGCTCAACGAAAGTACCATAGTTGCTAAACTCTGCTTTAAGTCGTGTCCATGTAGAATTGAGATGTAACTGAACTTCAAGCATGAATAACTATTGAACTAATGCCTGAACACCATATCACCATGCATAGTCAATTAGTCATTGAACTTATATAAAACTATAGTCCATGTCAGCTAACTTCAGGTGGTCTTTACAATTTATCAAACTTGGTGAATTTCATTTATGGCATTTATTCTTTTCATATTTTTTTCTCCTCACAATCTAAATCCATTAAATTGCCATTACATCTCATTGAACCCGTTCTTGAGGCGACAATACTAGTTCAGGTCAAAACACATTTTGTAAGCACTTTTTTATTGATTCCTTTTTGTAATTCAACTATTGACAAAATGAGAGATTATACCATTCCCATGTGAACTATAACCCTTAGAATAAAGCTTGGTTTTACAAATAAAGGTACTTAAAATACTGCAATCAATCCACCCTTTTTGTATTGCTGATGCAGTTTTGAGCTATGCATATATGTGTCATTATTAAGGATCCTAGACAGAGAAACAGATAAGGTTTTTGTGGCATTGGATACCCTTGAAAGTAAAATTTATTGGGTATTTGCATTTTTAATTGGGTATTTGTAAATTTCATATTGGGTAACACATCATTGTCCCTATCTTTTCAATACGAAATAAATTATTCCAATTGGGTATCTATTAATTCTTATGCTTTTTGTTACCCTTTATTTGAAAAATAATTGGGTATTCCAGAAAAATAATAGGGTAAATACCCAAAAGCAGCTTATCTGTTTCTCTGCTTGACAGTTCACTGTAGATTACTTTTGTATTTCACAGTACCAACAGAAAACTTGTAAAATTTCCCATTCTTCTGTTATGAGTAAATGACAACAGGCATAATGTACAGTAGAAGCCTAAAGTTAGAGTAGGTTACAACTATTACCTAACATTGTTGAACCTTGCTGTATAACTACAAGTGTTGCTTGGTTTGTTGGTACAACTACTTGTGATTACTGATTAGTACCATAGTAGGGATAACACTGAT